>ERZ779982.434-NODE-434-length-22597-cov-6.165957_pt1 | contig 22597 bp, 19 predicted proteins | sample MGYA00511936_ERZ779982 | MGnify/ENA primary metagenome ERZ779982 (study PRJEB29588, sample SAMEA2146682) | human gut metagenome | biome: human gut; feature: human-associated habitat; material: faeces | place: Denmark | collected 2008/2010 ... | reverse complement strand
CGGAGCGTTTTTTACTTTACAGGAAAGCAATTTCCTGTAAAGTAAAAAATAGCGTATCACCGATATTTTCTATCGATGATACGCTATTTTCATTCTCCGGTTCCGCAGAGCCGGTTCACAGAATTAATAATCTCACGGACTTCCGGGATTTCCTCATGATACTCTTTCATGAGTTTTTCAATTTCTTCCTTCTGTTCTAATACTACATCCATGTTATATTCAATGGATGCCCGGATTTTCTGCCTACGGCTCAATAATTCATGCTTGATTTCCACCATTTCACGCTTATCTACCAGTGCATTGGGCTGACTAATCCAGACCTTTGCATCATAAAGTTCATATTTTTGCAGCATGCGTACTAACTTTCCATTAAAATATTCCAAGTCATCACTGTTCCGCTCAAATTTTTCTCTTTCCCGTTTGGCTTCTAAGTACTGCTCCCAGAGATAGGTCAGTTCATAGGAATTATGCACATGGTATTTCTCGCAGGCATAATCCACCGCATTCGTAGAATTTACATACTTTATTTTAGTACGGTTCAAAAGAGTAATGGCATGATTCATGTTCACTTCTGCCCGCTTGATTTCTCTTGTATTATTCTGATTCCGGTACAGCATAAAGAATCCACTGGCTGCCGCAGCTACCATCAGAATCGTAAATAGAATCCGTGCATCCATTTCCAATGCCACATGAAGAACCAATATGACTGCAAGGAATGCCAGTACCATGCCAAATACTACATAGGATGCCTTCCGCAGAATCTTCTGTTCTTCCATTAACTCTTCCCGGTAATAGGCCCATTCATTCTTCTCCCCTTCCAGGTAATTCATATCACGCTTTACGGCCGCCTGATACATCTCATTTGCCTGCAGGGTCCGAATGGATTCCGTCAAAGTCTCCTCTTCCTGTTCCATCTGTGCATACTGCGTATCTGTCAGCTTCTTGGTTGCTTTCAGATAATCGGAACGGGACTGGTCCAGTGTAAGAATACTGTTTGCAGTATCTCTTAAAGCAGCTGCCTCATCTTCCGGCAGTTCTTCAATAATCTGGATATCCTTTAAATAAGAAGTCACCACACGATATTCAGACTTTTCATTTTCCAGGGTCTTTGTGGTATCAATCATCTGTTCACAGTGACCCAGAACATAATGTTGTACTTTATGTTCATCCTTCCGGTCTTCTTCCGATAACGTATCCTCTGTGATACATTCTAAGACCTCTTCGATTGTTTTCTTTGGTTTCCTTTTTCTTCTAAAAAATTTAATCAATGTTATGCCCACCGTCCATTGCTTTCGTAAATATATTTTTTCTTATCCAGCACATCCCGAAATGCTTCCAGTACTTCTTCCTCATCATTCCATTGCTTATGAATATCCTCTAATGTCTTTTGCAGTTCTTCTGATACTTCATAAACCTGTTCCTTTTCATCCGGTGCTGCCATCCGCCATGCTTCTTCCATCTCCCGCATACATGCCGGATTGTTATTATAGTCATAAGCTTTCTTAAAGCATCGTGCCGCATCCCGGTACAGGAATAATCCGGTATGTGCAACTCCAATATTATTCCATATATTTCCTATGACAGAAGTAGCCAGCTTCCCCGCCTCTTCCTTCTGCAGCAGACGCATATATTCCCTGATAGCCATGACATACCGATGATTCATAAGGCTTCTGTCTGCCCTGATTTTCATACATTCAATTTCTGATTTATTTTCTACTTCTGCCAGTGCATATTCGATTTCATCTTTTTCTTTCTTTGTGCAAAAGCCGCAGGCATCCATCAGAAGCCGGACTTTCTTTGCCAGCGTTATTTTCTTTCGGACAGCCTCTTTTAACTGCCCGGCTAACTCCAGGTCTTTTAACTCCTCTGCAATCCAGCTGATTAAATCATCCGACACAAAAGAATCGTCAAGATATTCCGTGTGGTTTAAAATATACCAGTTCAATTCCTCCAGGGAATAGATATTTATCATATTCTGTTCTAAATAATATGGCACATCGGTTTCTTTCCGATTGCATAAAATCAATTCTCCCATGAGGTCTCCTCCTACAGTTCCATTTTATATTCCCACACTTTTTCAGAGCTTTTATAAATCTCTCCAAATCCAAGGTCCCGTATGGTAACCTTTACAGCGGAATCCGACAGTGCTTCTGTCATAACAGAAAGTCTGGTCATACGTTCCGGCCGTTTTGGAATATCCGTAAGCTCTAAGGATTCTATCTTTGCTTCCCTGCTGTCCGGAAGCTGCAGCCAGAAATCAACGGTATTCGTACCTGCCAGTAAAATCTCGCACTGATTCTTTGCTTCATACCAGTTTTCTCCTGCACTTACCAGTGTATGGAAAATAAGTTCTTCCCGATCTTTTACTTTAAGGCTGATATTTACCTTCATCTCATTCTCGCCAATATAGACAAACTGCCATGGCTGCATTCCGGTATGGATGCAGGATGCATAACAGGCTCCCTTAGCATAAAGATTTTTGCCTAAGAAAACATGCCTTCCGTTGCAGAGAAATTTTAAGGATTCTCTCATCCATTCTCCATCAAAACCATCCCCGGTCAGATATACCGAAGAATAGATTTTACGGGAAACAGCATCTGTTACTACATCTAAAAATGCAGTGTCTTTATTGCCAATCAAAGGACCATAATCTTTCAGATAAATATGAACCAGCTGTGGTGTGGAATTCAGATTACGCTCCATGTAATAAAAACGCATACTGTTCTTGGAATAATCAAAGAGAACTGCATCATGCAGCCACAGTTCTTCCTTCTGGCTTAAAGCATAGTAATAAAAGCTTTCTGCATAATCGATGACATGATACTGCTCTTTTGTCCACTTCATCCGTCCGGCTATTTTTTCAATCAGTTCCATCTTCTCCCGGTTTAAAGTATCCATGGTAATGGTAATTCTTGCCAGCTTCATGGATGTGCCGAATTTCTGCGGTACCGTAAGAATTTTACGGACAAAGAGACTTAACAGTTCTACCGTATCATAAGTTTCCCCTTCCACGGTAACCTGTTCGCCTGCCAGTGCCCGGCTGAAGAGCCGGTCACAGCCTCTTCCTTCGCCATTTTTCATGACAGTCTCTGCTTCTTTTCCGTAATACCACTGTCCGATTCCTCTCCGCTTACAAAGGCTTAATGGAATCTGGTACAATTCACTGCCTGCCACGGTACTGATGGTATCCGGCTCTGACATATCGGATGTACAATATGATACTAATGCGTATTTTTTTCCAAAATCAAGTCCTATTGAAAGGCTTTTTTCCTTCATACCATCACCCTGTTATTGTTTTCCCTGTTATTACATCAGTTGAAAACGTTCTTCATTCCTTTTCTTCATGCTGTCATATTTCCGTAAAAGCCGCTCTAACTTCTCATAATCCTTTAAGGTATATTCTAATTCCATTTCATTCAACATATCGTAGGTGCTTCCGTTTTCCCTGCCACAGATATCCTTACAGGAAAGCCGTCCACTCTCAGTCACAACGGACTCCCGTGGTGCTTCCTCTGAAATATAATACGGAATTTCTTCTCCAAAAAATACGATAAATTCTTTTACGAAAATGCCCTCATACATCTCATTCATATCTTCATCCACATAGGATTCACCCTTCTGATAGTGAACCACCACACGCTTACTTGGGTTTGTCCGGTATTCCAAAAACTTCCGGTCGTAAAAATGAAATCGATATCGGATCTCTTCCGGCATCTGCTGATAAAATGCAAAATAAAGATTCTGTGCCAGCTGCTCCTGTAGAAGCTGCTCTGTCATCTCCATTACACCTTTTTCTTCTATGGACAAATCCCTCTTCGCCACTGCATAAAGCAGTGCCAGCTTCATCACCTGGCTTAATTCTTCCTGTTCCTCATAATTTTTCTTTAAGCCTCTAATGACATTTTCCGGTACAATGCCCTGATGCACAAAATAGAAATGTGCGAAATAATTTACATATGCTTTCTGCAGAAGATGAGGTGCTCCGTGTGACACAAAGCTTTCATAAATGCTCTGCACCTGTTCTACAAATTCTGCTGTATATAACATCTGCATCAATAACCGTTCTTCCAAGTCTCTGGTATCTATATCAAAGGTCTGCGCTGCTGACCAGACCGCCGCCATTACACGGGTCGGACCGCAGTAGAACTGTGCTAAATACTGCAGCATCTCTTTACTGTATTTCTTCGCCTGAAAAGTCACTGCACACAGTGCCAGCAGGAAGTCATCACTTTCATAATCCACTTCTTCTATTTCATAAGTCAGAAGTGCTGTCAGTTTCTCCAGCCGGATGCCTTCCCAGCCAAATTCCCGGATATCCGGATATGCAATCTCATATAACCGGTATTCCAACATCAGATTCAAAAGATAGGCTCTGTCATCCCGCTTCATAGAAGAAAGCGGTGCATGACGCAGACACTCTTCCACCAGTTCCTGATTATCTTCCTGCTCATAGAAATGTACTGCCTTTGCATAAAGCTCTGCCCGGTAACTTTCCCGCAATGCTTCCTCTTTTAAGAAGATGCGTAAATACTCACTGTCCTCCGGCATAAATGCAAGGTGGGTATCCCTGGATGTAAAATGATACAAAAGATACGAAATCTCATATGGCGCATATTCCATGCAGGTACGGTAAAAGGCACCAGGCCTCATCAGCTTTTCCAACTGGTATGAAATCTCACTGCCATACCGGTATCCCTTCGTATCCTCAAATACAATGACATAGTCCTTGCTGTATAACTCAAAATAAGCACTGCCATTTACAATCGGCACACACTGCACTTTTCGCAGCTGGTCATGCAAAACATACATCCGCACAATATTCGGTGCAAAGCAGTTCATTTTATGGGTAAAGAGAATCTTCGCCAGTGGTCCTGCCATCTCTTTTTGTATCATGCCTTTATTTAATAAATCAGAATAGATAATCGCCAGATTATCATCGATATGACCTTCTTCTATCTGGGCAATTGCGAATTCTTCCATCCGCTTCCGGTAACTGGAATATACCTCCGGCTCTTTCTCCTTTAACGCCGCTACATTTGCAAGCAGAGCCGCCTTCTGTTTGTATGGAATGCTGCTGTTATACTGAAAATACATCTGTATCATCCGTGGAATTTTCTTAATGGCAAGTAAATCCATGGACATTAAATATGCTTCATTTAATCCTGCCAGCCGCAAATCTTCTTCCACGCCACGTTCAAACCAGATATGATAATGCAATCCAAAACGCTGCCCCCTTATCAGGTAAGCACAGATTGCTGACAACATCTGATTATTCTGGAATTTATCATATGCCATGCACATAGTCTTATAAAGCAGCGGATGAAATACCCGTTTTTCCGATACCAGCGTCGTAATCTGCATGGCAAGGTCACTGGTCAACACACCTTTTTTTGCCGCCCAGTAAAGAATGCGGATTTCAAAATCAGTAAGTCTCGTTAAAAGATACGGATTCTGCCAGTATAAATAGAATCCTTCGATATAGAAAAACGGACTGTTACAGCCGTCTAACATCTGGCTCTCAATTGCCCGGATTTTCCTGGTATCATTCTCACAATATTCTTTCTTTAAGAAAAGCAGCATCCAGAACACCCGGATATCATCGGTTTTCTGATAAATTTCTTCAATCTCTGCAGTCAGCCGGTTCACATAGGATTCTTCACGTTCCCACAACGTACGGAGATAGAGGAAATATGCATAAAGCGGTGTATCTTTTGCTTCCTCTTTCCGCCGGAACTCATCAAATAACCACTCTGCCTCCTGCTTCTGTCCGCTTACCAGTAATGCCTGTATTTTCATCAGAAGATACCAGTCATTTTCCGGCCGCATTGCAATCAGGTGATTCAGTGCATCTAACATTCCTGATGCAAAAAGTCCTGCGCCAATCTTTTTCATACGATAATTGAGATAGATTCCGGTGATATGTGCAAGTGTTCTCTGCTCTTCCAGATAATCGATATTCTCCTGTTCTCTGCGCTCCGGCGTCCTGATTATGGTAATCTCATAAGTAAGATGCTGATAAATATTTTCTAAAGTAATTCTTCCATAATTTTTTCCGGTATGAAGTTCTGCCGGGTCAATATAATAAATAAGGTTGCAGATACTTCCGGTAAAATCATCTGAAGTATAAACATTCTTTTCCAGTTTTAAGAAGCTGCTGTCTGTCTGTGCTTCAAAGCTTATATACCCCCAGCCATTCTTCTGCACAAAAAGCGTTTCCTTCTGCTCCTCTTTGATATCCTGATAGGTAATTTCCTGTTCTTTTAACGCAAGTTCAATGCGTGGCTTGGCATTGATCGTAACCAAGAACTCCTCCATACCGGAAATCAATGCTCCCGGTCCGCCAAAGCCGGCATACCATAATAGTTCTTTTCCTTTTTCTTCTTTTAATACATGTTGAAAGCCCTGGGAAGCAAACAGGCGGTAAGCTTCCATATAATCCGTCTGTGCCAGTTTGATAAAATCACTGAGATTTCGGATTCTTCCGGTAGACGCATTTCCATAAGGCCGGATTATAGACACAACAAAAGAAAGGCTGTATTCCAACTGATTACAAATAATACAGAATTCACCCTTTTGTATATCGCCAACCCGGAAACCCTCACTATGGAACTGAAATCCGATTCGGACTTCTTCCCCTTCAAATTCCGGTGTCAGACATTCCATATATGGATTAGAGGAATAAATCAGCCCCTTTACCGGAACATGGTTGGATACTTCAATCACAAATTCTCCCGTATAATCCTGTCCCTCTAATACCTCAATTTCAATCTTCTCTTCCGAAAGAGATAAAACCGGCTGTTCCTGTTCAAATTTTCCTGCTGCAAGTCTCTGAATCCGTCTACGCAAAATGTCACCTGCTTTTCCTTCTCCGATATGAGATTTTGTTGCTTTTTCTCTCATTACAGTTATAATAGATTATAAACTATTTAAAACACACATGCAACTTTCTTTCCGTTGTATTTTAACAGGAGGTCTTTTTCATGATAACACCAAAAGAACATTTTCACGGAAGTGATTTAGAGAAAATAGAAGCCGTTTACGGTATCAAAAAAGAGGATATTACAAGCTTTTCCGCCAATGTCAATCCCTTAGGCGTATCTCCGCTGCTGCGAAGTACTTTGGCTTCCCATATTGATGCCATTACATCCTACCCGGACCGGGAATATACTTCTTTACGAGAATGCATCGCCGCTTATACCGGCACCGATGCCAGCCAGGTCATTGTAGGAAATGGTTCCACGGAATTAATCTCTCTTTTTATTCAGATTGAGCATCCGAAAAAAGCCATGATTCTCGGTCCGACTTATTCGGAATATGAGCGCGAAATTTCCTTAGGCGGTGGTACTACACTCTACTATCCACTCCGTGAAAAGGACGATTTCGTCCTTGATGTGGATGATTTTACCGCTCACTTAAATGAAAGCATCGACCTTTTAGTACTCTGCAATCCCAATAACCCTACCTCATCCTGTATCAACCGGACGGATATGCGCCGGATTTTAGATATCTGCAAGCAATATGATATCTTTGTCATGGTGGATGAGACTTATGTGGAATTTGCCGATAACATGGATGAAATTACCGCAGTTCCACTGACCCACTACTATAACAATATTATTATCCTGCGTGGAACATCCAAATTCTTTGCTGCTCCTGGGCTCCGCCTTGGCTACGCTATCAGCGGCAATCAGGATTTAATCAAATCCATCAATACCAGAAAAAATCCATGGACCATTAACTCTCTTGCCGTAATTGCCGGAGAATTGATGTTTACCGATGAGGAATACATCCAGCAGACAAAATCTCTTATTTCTTCAGAGCGTGCCCGGATTTATGAAATCTTTAAAAATCACCCGGATTTCAAACCATACAAGCCATCCGGCAACTTCATGCTTCTTAAAATCTTAAGAGAGGACATTACTTCTGCGGATTTATTTGATAAAGCAATCCGGAAGAATATGATGATTCGCGACTGCTCTACTTTTCCTTTCTTAGATAACAAATACATCCGCTTCTGCTTTATGATGCCGGAGATGAATGATAAGCTGATTGACTGTCTTCTTTCGAAGTAATTTCTTATTTTTCTCCGCTAATCTGTGCCAGCCGGAACTGCCACTAACAGTTTCTATGGAATTCATGGCGACGTAAAAAGGCGAAACCAGTCTATTTTTGATTGGTTCCGCCTTTTCTTACTTTACAGAAAATTGCTTTCCTGTAAAGCGAAAAACGCTCTGCGAAGATACGCAACAAGTAGTTTTCTCATTTACTCCAGATTTAATTTCTTATGGGTAATCAATGCTGTTATGATATAGCATACAATTGATACACCGATGTAAAGTATCATGCTCTTTGAAAATATATTTCCATACATATTTGCAATCGTTATGCTAAAGAAGCTGTCATCTCCCATTGCAGCCTGTTTCTCAACAAATCCATTTGCTGAATTAATGGATATCACAAAAGATATAATCTGAAGAATCGCATAAAGCACACCATACATCACAATCGACATTGCAACTTTGTGGCGGAACAACTGACCGATTGCCATGCTGGCATATACCATAAGCATAGCGGAAAACGCAGAAATCACACTATATAATATTGCCCAGCCAAAGAGTGCCGGAATCGAGATTCCTATCATATCTCCCAGCTGCTGCAGTAATTCTTCCAGCTTGATTCTTTCCCCTTCATTACCCAGATTCAATCCAGCTGTCACTATCAATGAAAATGCCGAAACATAAACAAGTATTGATGTAATTGCATGCCAGAATACCGCCACCAAAAGCTTTCCATTAATCAAGGAAAAGGTGGTTACCGGAAGGGTATGTGACAAATAACCTTCTGCACCATACATGCTGTGGTAAAACCGAACCAGCAGAAAAATAAATGCCGTAACGCTCAATGCAATCAGCCCAATGATATACAAAAGAAGCATTGCCAGCCCGACCAAGGCTCCCATATCTGTTTCGAAAACCTGCATTTTCATCATCAGCATGCCAATTAACGTAACGCCGACCAAAACCATTGCCAGTGGAAATAATACTTTCCAGGTTGCTTTCATTTCATGTTTCATTACTTTTCCTAACATCTAAACACCTCCCGGAACAAAGCATCCACCGATTTACCCTGATTAATTCTAATATCATCTACTGATGAAGTCAGGCTGATTGTTCCATTCTGAATAAAGACTACCTCATCTAATACATTCTCAACATCTGCAATCAGATGGGTTGAAATCAGAATCGTTGCATTCTCATCATAGTTGGTAAGAATCGTCCGCAATATATAATCTCTTGCCGCCGGGTCTACTCCTGCAATCGGCTCATCCAGAACATATAAGTCCGCACGACGGCTCATTACTAAAATAAGCTGCACCTTTTCTTTGGTTTGATATGCCCCTTGTCAAGTAGACAGGTAAAATATCTAAAATTGAATGTGGATGATGCCTGCATTTCCTTTTGAAGTGTAGGCATTTTTCTATGCACACCATTTCTCTTTATATTTGCTTATTCGTTTGTTTTCAGGAATCGGGTATTCTGTGGGTACATCAGATGACAATGCTTCCTGGCGCACTTCTGATGGGGTTTTACAGCCATATCTGTCCTGTGGACGTTCTTCACTGTAAAAACGCAAATAATCTTTGATTGCATATCTTAGTGAAACCTCATCAGTGATTTCGTACATCTGATACATTTCAGATTTTATAATTCCCCAGAAACCCTCTATCGGTCCATTGTCGATACAATGTCCAACTCTGGACATAGATTGCTCCATTTCCTGGTTTTCAAGTTTTTTCCTAAATGTCTTGCTGGTATACTGAAATCCCCGGTCCGAATGAAAAATCGGTTTGGCATCCGGATTTGCTGCGATTGCTTTATCAAATGTCTTAAATATTAATCTGTTGTCGTTTCTTGCACTTACAACATATGCTACAGGATATCTGTCATATAAATCTATAATGGCACTTAAATACAGTTTCTTTTTCTCTCCAGGTACTTTGAATTCCGTTACATCTGTAGCCCATTTTTGATTGGGAACAGCAGCATAGAAATCTCTTTGAAGTATATTTTCTGCCGTTTCATCTGGCTTGGCATAAATATATTTTTTCTTCTTTTTACGGATTACAGAATGGATTCCCAGCTTTTTCATAATTCTGTGGACTCTGTTTTTACTGTACGATGTATGATTGAAATGGTTGATCCAGGATGTCATTCGACGGTATCCTAAGATATGGCAAAAACGTTCATCGTATTCTTTGATAAGTTCCGCAAGTCTGATATTTTCAAGTTCCTCATACGGTATTTCACGATGTAACCATTTATAATAAGCAGCCCTTGATATCTCAAGCTGTCTGCACATCCATTCTATACTCCAGTTTTTCTTTGTATAAAAATATCGGATTGCTAAATATTTTGATTCATGGCGTAACTTTCCAAGCTTCACATCCCTTCGAATTCTTTCACTTTTTTTAACAGTTCAACTACCATATCCTTTTCTTCCAACTGACGCTTCAAACGCAGATTTTCACGCTTTAATAGTTCTAGTTCATCCACTTCGGCATCTGTTTTGTGACATCCTCTCCGATCCGTTAATCCATCTGCACCATCGGTGTCATATTTTTTTACCCAGGAATAAACCTGGCTATAAGAAACGTCAAATTTTGCAGCAGTGTTTTTATAGTTACGATTATGATTGATACAGTAATCAACGATTTCTTTCCGTTCTTCCAATGTTGTTTTTCTTCGTGCTTCTGCCATATAGACCTCCTGTTTCGGATTGTAATCCTTAAGCTCTCTATTGGCATTATACATTCTAATCCACTTTCTTAAAAGACCGGAAGAGATATCATATTTTATTCCTAAATCAATGGAAGAGCCGTCACCTCTTACATATTCCTCAACCACTTTCATTTTAAATTCTTTCGAATAAGACCCATTTCGCATTTTTTTTGAAAAACCGGCAAGTCCATGTTTGTTATAAATCAAGGCCCAGTCCTGAATGGTTCTTGAAGAAATACATAGTTCTCCACATATCTGTATTCTAGATTTATTTCCTTCAAGATAATCTATAACAGCCTGTTCTTTTTCTTCCGGTGTAAACTTTGCTTTTCTGGACATGAAAAATACCTACAAAGTAACAGATTTTTATATTTAATCTGTCTACTTTAGAGGTATCATATCAGTTCCCTTGGACATGGATTTTAATTTATCATTGGGATTAATGGATAATTTTGCCAGCATATCATAAGCTCTTACCACATCAAAATCCTGATAAAAATCTTCAAAATAATCTAAAATATCACGTACCCGCATCCCCATGTTAAGATATGTATGGTCTGGCAGATAAGAAACCACCTTCTTTGTCTCTACGCCAATCTTCATTCCTTCCACCAAAATCTCGCCCTCATCCGGAGTAAGAATTCCGTTAATCAGCTTAATCAGTGTTGTCTTTCCACTTCCGTTCGGTCCTAAGAGGCCAACAATATGTCCGCTCTCTAAGGTCAGGTTCAGATGGTCAAGCGCAGTTTTCTTTCCATATCGCTTGCATACATCTTTTACTTCCAATAATGTACTCATGCCTGCTCTCCCTCCAAAATCTCCTGAATCAAAGATAAGGTTTCTGATTTCTTATAGCCAAGCTTGCTCATATTTTCCAAAAATTCCTTAATCTGTTCCTGTGCCAGATTATTCTTCAACTCCTCAATCATTTTTGCATCCTCCGTTATAAATCTCCCGCTTGTACGCTGGGAATACACAAGTCCTGTCCGCTCTAACTCTGTCAGTGCTTTCTGCATCGTATTCGGATTTACTGCAGCTACCGCCGCCAGATCCCTGACAGAAGGTAACTTATCTCCCGGACTGTATTTACCGGATATTATTTCCATCTGAATCCGCTCCACAATCTGAATAAAAATAGGACAATCCGAATCCAATTCCCATGCCATGCAATCACCCCTTTCCGTATTTTTGTACTATCTAAGTAATACAATATATTCTTACGACGGATTTGTCAAGAGGATTTTCATTACCAATCCTTAATTTATTCCTCATGTCAGAAATAGTGGCCACCAGGTGGACACCAGTAACCAATAAGGTGGTCACTTAGCCACCAGCTTATAAAAACTTCCCGCATTGGTCCATCTTTTCGTAAAGTTAAAAATGAAATGTACACCAGACACAAAGACAACAAAACTGTTACTGAAACTATTCCTGCTTTGGACTTCATCCAGAAACTGATTGTCCACATCCCTGAAAAACATTTCAAAATGCTTCGCTACTATGGGGTATATGCAAAACATCACAAACAGGAAAAGAAACTTCTGGTTTTAGAAGTTTACCACAAAAAAACTGCACTATTTGAACAATATCGAAAGGTTATGAAATATGGATAAATCCATGCTCATAATAATTCTTTCTCCATAGTCAGATAGTGCAGCTACCCTAAACCCAAACAAAAAACGTCATAAACAACGTCATGGCGAATCTAACATTCGCTCTTTTGTCATGTCATTTTTTATTTCCAGTTTATTATACACTATTTCTGACGATTTGAGAAATTTCCTGTAAAGTAAAAAAGGGACGCAGAAAAATCCTGCGTCCCTTAAGCATATATTATTATGCTTTATTCTTTATTTATTGCGTAAGAATTCATCAATTCCCTTTGCTGCAGTTTTTCCTGCACCCATGGCAAGGATTACAGTTGCTGCTCCGGTTACTGCATCTCCACCGGCGTATACGCCATCTTTGGAGGTTGCTCCGGTCTCTTCTTCTGCAATGATACATTTTCTGCGGTTGATGTCCAGACCCTTGGTAGTGGATGAAATCAATGGGTTTGGAGAGGTACCAAGAGACATGATTACGGTATCTGCCTCGATTTCGTATTCAGAACCTGGAATCTCTACCGGGCTTCTTCTTCCGGATGCGTCCGGCTCACCTAATTCCATCTTAATAACACGACAGCCTTTTACCCAGCCGTCTTCGTCTACTAAGATTTCAGTAGGATTCTGCAGAAGGTCAAAAATAATGCCTTCTTCTTTTGCATGATGTACTTCTTCTTTTCTTGCCGGAAGCTCTTCCTCGCCACGACGGTATACGATATGTACCTCTGCGCCGAGACGTTTTGCGGTACGGGCTGCATCCATTGCAACGTTACCACCACCAACTACAACAACTTTTTTGCCGGCTTTGATTGGCGTATCATAGTCATCACGGAATGCTTTCATCAGGTTATTTCTGGTTAAAAATTCGTTTGCAGAGAATACTCCCATTGCCTGCTCACCAGGGATTCCCATAAATCTTGGAAGTCCTGCACCGGAACCGATAAATACAGCTTCGAATCCTTCTTTTTCCATTAATTCATCAATGGTAACTGCTTTACCAATGACAACGTTAGTCTCAATCTTAACGCCTAAAGCTTTTACATTTTCTACTTCTGCTGCAACTACTTTTGACTTTGGAAGACGGAATTCCGGAATACCGTAAATTAATACTCCACCGGCTTCATGTAAAGCTTCAAAAATAGTAACATCATAGCCAAGCTTTGCCAAATCACCGGCACAGGTAAGACCTGCAGGGCCGGAACCGATAACTGCTACTTTATGTCCATTTAATTTTTCTGCTTTCTTAGGCTTGATTCCATGCTCTCTTGCCCAGTCAGCTACGAAACGCTCTAATTTACCGATTGCAACCGGCTCACCCTTGATACCACGGATACATTTTCCTTCACACTGACTCTCCTGTGGACATACACGGCCACATACAGCAGGAAGTGCAGATGATTCACTGATAATATGATAAGCTTCTTCGAAGTTGCCTTCTTTCACCTGTGCAATAAATGCCGGAATATTAATGGAAACCGGACATCCTTTCATACACTGTGCATTTTTACAGTTTAAGCAGCGTTTTGCTTCCGCTACTGCTTCTTCTTCATTATAGCCAAGACAAACTTCTTCAAAGTTTGCTGCACGTACCTCTGGCTCCTGTTCACGTACCGGTACTCTTGTTAATCCTTCCATTATTTGTCACCTCCGCACTGACCGCATCCACCATGATGGGTATTGCCTTCCTGCAATTTTAACATTGCACGGCCTTCTTCTGTCTTATACTGAAGCTGTCTCTTCATTGCCTGGTCGAAATCTACCTGATGTCCGTCAAATTCCGGTCCATCCACGCATGCGAATTTTACTTCGCCGCCAACCATAAGACGACATGCTCCACACATTCCGGTTCCGTCTACCATAATCGGATTCATGGATACAACAGTTGGAATGCCAAGCTCCTTGGTCAGTTTACAAACGAATTTCATCATAATCATTGGTCCGATGGCAACACAATGATCGTAACGAACACCTTTATCCCATAATTCCTGTAACTGGTTGGTTCCCATTCCATGGAAGCCATAAGTACCATCATCGGTTGTTACATAAAGATTAGTTGCAACTTTACGCATTTCTTCTACCAGAATTAATAAATCCTTGGTCTTAGAACCCATGATAACATCACAGTCTACCCCATGTTCATGTAACCATTTTACCTGTGGGTAAACCGGTGCTGTTCCAACACCTCCGGCGATAAATACGATTTTCTTTTTCTTTAACTCTTCTATATCTTCCTCAATAAGGTCGGATGGACAGCCCAGTGGTCCAACAAAATCCTGGAATGCATCTCCTTCCTCTAAATATGCCATACGCTCTGTAGATGCTCCAACTGTCTGGAATACAATTGTTACAGTTCCGGCTTTCTCATCATAATCACAGATGGTAAGTGGTATACGCTCACCTTCTTCATCGATTTTCACGATTACAAATTGTCCTGGCTTTGCAGACTTTGCTACCCGCTCTGCTTTGACATCCATAAGATAAATCTTATCTGCCAGCTTTTCCTTTTTTATAATAGGATACATACTATACCTCCATACTTTGTTTACATCAACTTGTGGAATTCCAGACCACTAGATTTAATCATATAGGAAAAGTGTCAGAAAATCAACATTTTCCGACACTTGTTTCTTAAAAAAAATTTACCAATTTCTATTTTTACTGTGCTGACATTAAAATTCTGTCATTGTCAAGACGCTTTCCTGCCTGGATGCGGAACTGCTCCAAAAGGCTGTCTACCGTCATTTTCTTCTTCTCTTCATCCTTTAAATCAAGGACAATATTTCCGGAATCCATCATCAGAATCCGGTTGCCAAGCTCTAGTGCCTGATGCATATTATGGGTTACCATAAGACAGGTAATATGATGCTCTGCAATAATTTTTTTCGTCAGTTCCAATACTTTCTCTGCGGTCGCAGGGTCAAGTGCTGCCGTATGCTCATCCAAAAGAAGAATCTTCGGGGTCACCATCGTTGCCATCAGAAGGGTAAGTGCCTGCCTCTGACCGCCGGATAACAATCCCACCGGCTGCTTCATTCTGTCTTCCAGACCCATATCAAGCTGGGATAACAGTTCTCTGAATTTTTCTTTATCGGATTTACGGATTCTGCTGAAAAATGCATTTTCTTTTCCGGATGCACGAAGATATGCCAGTGCCATATTTTCTTCAATGGTCATATGTGGTGCTGTTCCCTTTAACGGATCCTGAAACAGATGACCAATGACTTTACTGCGCAAAAATTCTTTCTTATATGTAATATCCTCTCCATCTAGAATAATCTGCCCTTCATCTACATAGAACGCACCTGTAATCGCATTAAATGTAGTTGATTTTCCTGCCCCATTACTTCCTACGATTGTAGCAAAATCTCCGTCTTCAAGAACCAGGTTCAAATCACACAATGCTTTCTTTTCATTTACGGTTCCCGGATTAAATGTCTTAGATACATGCTTCATTTCTAACATTATCGGTCACCTCCCATTTCCTTTGTATTTGCTTCCGCCAGACGCATATTGTCTTTTAATTTCTTCTGTGCTGCGCTCTTCTGTCTGACAAACGCTACCTTCTTCTTTAAGAACGGGAATGCAATTGCAATTGCTACGATAATTGCAGAAACCAGTTTCAATGCCTCTGCCGGAACATTCAGTCTTAATGCAACGGCTACTAAGAAACGATAGAGACAGCTTCCTAATACAACGCCTAATACTCTGCGGAACATGGAGCCTTTTCCGATAATGGATTCTCCGATAATCAGGCTGGCAAGTGCGATGGTTACCATACCGGTTCCAAGGTTGATATCGCAGGATTTCTGGTACTGTGCTAATACACCGCCGGATAATGCAGTCATTGCATTGGCTACACAAAGACCTACGGTAATCGTAAAGGATGGATTAATGCTGGAGGCTTTTACCATGTCAGCATTATCACCGGTTGCCCGGATGGAAAGACCTAATCTGGTATTTAAAAATGCGGATAAAATCACGCCGATTACCAGTACGATTAATGCTGCCACAATCAGTTTATACCAGCCACCACCAATGGCATTTTTTGCCATGGTAAATATGGTATTGCAGTTAAACAGGTTCACCTGGGAAGCAAATCCCATGACTGCAATATTAATGGTATAGAGTCCCGTATTTACAATGATTCCTGCCAGAATTGATTCAATTCCAAGCTTTGTCTGCAGAAATGCTGTGATAAATCCGGAACATACACCGGCTAACATTGCTGCTGCCAGTGCCAGAATCGGATGACCCTGTATCGTTACCATGGCACATACGGCACAGCCTAAGGTAAAGCAGCCATCGGTTGACAAATCTGCAATGTTTAATATGGAAAATGAAACAAACAATGCCAGTGCAACCAGGGCGTATATACACCCTAGCTCTAATGCACTTTGTAAAATGGATATTGTAAATATGGAGCCCATTCTTTAATCCCCCTGATTATCTTATCATACTATCGTTTTATCTTTTTATTCAAACTCTTCTGCGGTCTGAATCTCTACTACTTTTTCACACATACCGTCAAATACGCTGTAGTCAATTCCAAGCTGGCTTGCCACATCTGTATTTACAGTTGCGATTCCGTTGCTCATGGTCTGTACTGCTGTTGTTGCAGGATCTTTCCCATTTACTAAAATATCTACTACAATATCTGCTGTTGCAGTACCAAGGTCAACATAGTTTACACCGAATCCACAAAAAGCTCCGTTTAATGCGAAGGAGTCAGCTCCTGCATAATGTGGAATGCCTGCTTCTACAAATTTCTCATAAATTGCAAGTTCTGCTGTCATTACGGTGTTATCGGTTGGTGTAAATACGGCATCTACACCGGCTGCAACTAATGCATCTGCTGCAAGAGAAATTTCATCATTGGTTGTTCCTGTTTTTTCTACATATTCAACACCTTTTTTATCAAGATAATCTTTTGCGTCCTGAATTGGGACAGTGGAAGAATCCTGACTCTTATTATATAAAAGACCTACTTTTTTAATGTCTTTATTTGCTGCAAACATTAAGTCCATTACTGCTTCTGTATTTAATGCATCAGATGTTCCGGTGATATTGGAACCAGGTTTATCCATACTTTCAACAAGTCCTGCGGTAACCGGATCACTGACTGCAGAGAATACAACCGGAATCTGATTTTCTTCTGTTGCTGCCTGCATAATCATTGCGGTTGGTGTTGCGATTGGAATAATCACATCTACATCTTCTGCAACCAGGTCTGTTGCAATCTGGTTTAAGGTAGAAGAATCTGCCTGACCATTGTAAGTATAATCTTTATAATCAAAAGTAACACCGAGCTCTTTTGCTTTTGCATCCAGCTCTGCTTCTACTGCTTTCTCAATCTGATTTAAAGAAGCATCATCTACATACTGTACGATACCTACTTTATAAACTTTACCATCTGCTGCAGCCTTCTCTGTTGTTGCTGTATCATTGGATGCACTGTTGCTTCCACATCCTGCCATTGCTGCTACTGCCATAGCCATTGTTAATACTGCTGCCATCATTTTCTTCTTCATAATTACTACCTCTTCTTTCTTATATGATTTATTGTTGTTCATAAGAGAAAGCGCTTTTACTATTTTCCAACAGTAAAAAACCGCCTCAAGCTTATGCTTGAGACGGTAATAAAATCTTATTATCGCGGTACCACTCATATTGACGAATTGTCCACTCATTCATGTACGAATCATACATGCCGGATTGGTAACGGGTTCGGTTCCCGGTGACGCCTACTGTTAATTCAGGCCACCCTCGAAAGTCCATTCAGCAAAATCTTCCATACTGCAATTCCACCACCTGCAGCTCTCTTTGATTTCCAATCAAGCTTACTACTCTTTCTCAACGGTTTCTCTTATTGAAGTTAGAATAATACTTTTCTTTCACATTGTCAACACTTTTTTATGAGAAATATACCAGTTCATCTTCCGGCTTCTCTGCCGGCTCAATGGATACCGGATAAAGGACAGGTCCTTTTCCTCTGTATTCCTTGGCAAATTCCACATGAACTTCTGCGGTAATATTTATCCATGATTTGTGACCGATTTCTTCTGACTTCGGATATTTGCATTTAAATCCTAAGAACTGGACATCCTCTACACAACAGGTCATGGCAAAACGTCCCGGCACGAACATGCCCTTCCTGCTCATCTTTTCCGGATTATATACCAACGCAAGGAATTTGATTTTCTTGCCATCGTATTTCTTCGGATTATCCTGTGCATCCATATACCAGATTGCATAATCTGCATCCGTAATATCAATGACATCTGCATTGATGTCAAATGGCAGTTCTTCATCGGCACTCTCATCAATCGTTCCATCGGCACGCTCGTATACAATCTGTGCCGGACGGTTCTGTGCTTTTACGGCACGGCGGAACTTGCCCTTTGGTGTATTGTCATCACAACGGTTAAAGATTACTACATCTGCCTTAAACAACTGCTCCATAATCATGGCACGCATATTAGCAAGATACATTTCAAATGTAGTGGCATCTACGGTTGCCAAGGACTGTACGATTACCCAGCCATCCGGCATCTTTGTTTCAAGCAAAGTAGCGATATCCCAGGTACCGTTATACTCAATAAAAATCTGCTCCGGTTTGTATGTCTCCTGAATCTTCTGCAAGGTTTCTGTTGTAAAATCTTCCTGCTCCTCAATCATTGCAACCTTCGCATTAATGGTATTTAATTTTGCTTCATCATATTCTTCATCACCGTCTTCACAGACAATAATTACCGTACGGTTGTCCCCGCCGAAATCATTTTCAAAGAGTGTTTCTTTGATTAATGTGGTCTTACCGCTGTCCATAAATCCGGTAAATAAATATACTGGAATCTCCTGCATGGTTTCCCCTTTCCTATCTGACGGGCATTATGCAATGCCGAATAATTCTTCAATCTTGTGTTCGTCAATCTTAGAACCAATGACACAGAGCCTTCCGGTGTAATCCGGCTCTCCATCTCTTAATTCATACTCGCCCGGAACCATATCAAAGTAAATCCAGGAACCATTGACATCCTCTACCATTCCTTTTGCGCGGAGAATCATGCCATACTCTTCGCTCTCGGATAAGGTCTTTAATACCTCTTCAATCTTCTCACGGGTAAATTTATGCGGAGTCTCTTTGCCCCAGCTTGTAAATACCTCATCTGCATGATGGTGATGATGATGTTCGTGGTCATGGTCATGGCATCCGCAGGTGCAGTTCTCGCCATGCTCATGATGATGTTCATGCTCCTCATGGTCGTGGTCGTGATCGTGATCGTGTTCATGCTCCTCGTGGTCATGGTCATGATGGTGGTGATGCTCATGCTCTTCGTGGTCGTGATCGTGTTCATGTTCATGTTCATGTTCTGCGTGGTCATGGTCATGATGGTGCTCATGTTCTTCCTCTTCTGCTTTATGATGTGCCTCTGCAAGAAGTTTCATCTCAAGAGAGTCCTGTCCTTCCATAACTTTGAGAATCTGCTCACCTTTGATGGCATCCCAAGGAGTTGTAATGATTGCAGCCTTGCCATTTAATTCCTGCATCTGTTTTACGCAAAGCTCTAACTGCTCCGGTGTTGTGCTCTGGGTTCTGCTTAATACGATTGTTGTTGCAAATTCAATCTGGTTATTGAAGAATTCGCCAAAGGCTTTCATCTGTTTGGATGCTTTCTTTGCATTTACAACTGTAACCAGTGCATTTAATTTCACATCCTGCTCTTTTTCTACATCAATAACAGATTTCATTACGTCAGAAAGTTTACCAACTCCTGACGGCTCGATTAAGATACGGTCCGGATGGAATTTAGTAATTACTTCATTTAAATTCTTTCCAAAGTCTCCTACCAGGGAACAGCAGATACATCCTGAGTTCATCTCGGTAATCTCAATGCCGGAATCCTTTAAGAATCCGCCGTCGATACCAACTTCACCAAATTCATTTTCAATCAGTACCAGCTTCTCACCAACAAAAGCCTCTTCTATCATTTTCTTGATAAATGTGGTCTTTCCAGCTCCTAAGAAGCCTGAAATAATATCAATTTTTGTCATTTTAACATCCTTCTTTCTAATAATTAAAGTGTATTTCACACTGAATTGATTTGTCTACCTATTGCAATATAGCAGAAAAAGTAAAATTTCTCAAGCAAACCGCGTGAACTTCATACAAATTTTATAAATAGCTTTTCTCAATATCAATGGGTATGATAAAGCCCTGCATAAATTCCATTCCGTGCAAGCAGCTCCTCATGGGTGCCCTCTTCTTCGATTCCCTGCTCAGTCAGCACCAGAATACGCCCTGCATTTTCTATCGTAGAAAGCCTGTGGGCAATTACAAATGTTGTCCGGTTCTTCGCCAGCTTCTCTAGTGATTCCTGTACCACCTTTTCACTTTCGTTATCCAGTGCTGAGGTTGCTTCATCAAAAATAAGAATCGGCGGATTCTTTAAAAATACCCGGGCAATGGAGAGCCGCTGTTTCTGACCGCCGGAAAGTTTTACACCCCGCTGTCCGATATCTGTATCATAACCATCCGGCAGTGATAAAATAAATTCATGGGCATTGGCATTCTTTGCTGCCTCAATGACTTCTTGCCTTGTCGCATCCGGTTTACCATAAGCAATATTTTCAAAAATGGTTCCGGCAAACAAATAAACATCCTGCTGGACAATGCCAATGTGGTCTCTTAAACTTTTTAATTTATAGTGGCGGATATCACAGCCATCAATTAAAATTCTGCCCTCTGACACATCATAAAATCTTGGTATCAGGCTGCAAAGGGTTGTCTTTCCGGCACCTGAAGTTCCCACCAGTGCCACATAGCTTCCAGCCGGAACTTTCAGATTTATATGCCTTAAAACGCGGCTTAAATGTTCTTCATACCGGAAGGAAACATCCTGAAATTCTACTTCTCCCCGCACATTTTCCATGTCAATGGCATTTTCCTCATCCGAAATATCCGGTTCAATGGAAAGAATCTCCATAAACCGTTCAAAGCCGGAATATCCATTCTGGAACTGCTCGGTAAAATCAATCAGCGTCTTAACCGGCTCGGTAAATACATTGATATATAAAAGGAACGTAATCAAATCCGTAATACTCACACTGCCACCCGGAATCCACAGTGCTCTGGCAATCACCACTACTACGGTAATCAACGTGGTAAATGCAGTCAGTCCCGCCTGATAACCACCCATAAAGAGATAGCTGTTCTTCTTGGCATCTAAGAAGCCTTTGTTTCCACGGCTGAATTTTTCCTGTTCGACTTCTTCATTAGCAAAGGATTTTACTACGCGGATACCGGAAAGGTTGTCCTCTATCTGGCTATTGATATCCGCTATCTTAATACGGTTCTGCCGGAATGCCTTTTTCATACGCTTATTAAAGAAATATGCATACGCTATCATAAACGGTACCAGTGCAAATGCCGCCACTGTAAGCTTCGGACTGATTCCCATCATAATAACAAATGCACCAATTATCTTAATCAGGGAAATCACAATATTTTCCGGTCCATGGTGCAGCAGTTCGCTGATATCAAAAAGGTCCGTGGTAATTCTCGCCATCAGTTGTCCGACCTTCTGATTATCATAAAATGCAAAGGACAATTTCTGATAATGAGCAAATATTTCTGCCCGCATATCATATTCTATTTTGGCACCCATTACATGACCATTATTAGAAATATAATAATTGCTGTAACACTGAATGGCTACCAACGCCACCATAAACAAAGCAAGCTTTCCGATTGTCTTTACTGCATCCTGCTCCGGCAGATATACCACTGTTGATGTAATATACCGTACAATCAGCGGAATCACCAGTGCCGCCACTGCTGCTAACAGTGCAAAAAACATATCGATAAAAAATACGCCAAGATATGGTTTATAATAAGAAATCATTTTCTTTAAATTCTGCTTCATCTGTCTATCCCTCTTGCCTTTACCAGCTTATTTTTCATCACAACTGTCCATCTTATACTGTTTCTTTTGCAAATGCAAGTTTCTTTATGCTACAATGACTTTTATAAACGTGGCGGATTGACACTATATAATCCTTGTTAAAATAATCCTGTTATCCAAAGGATATTTGTTTTGGATATAAAATACCGTAGTTCTAAGCTGCATGTTTTGCTTTTGCCTGTAAAAACCGTCTTTCCAATGTTTGACAGTCTATCTGTACCGTCCGTCGAAGTGCGGATGCCTAAGAAGGGCTGTTAGG
>ERZ779982.413-NODE-413-length-23367-cov-2.573353_pt1 | contig 23367 bp, 17 predicted proteins | sample MGYA00511936_ERZ779982 | MGnify/ENA primary metagenome ERZ779982 (study PRJEB29588, sample SAMEA2146682) | human gut metagenome | biome: human gut; feature: human-associated habitat; material: faeces | place: Denmark | collected 2008/2010 ... | reverse complement strand
CGGTATGACGAAATTATAAACTTGGTATTATGTGCCTCGGCACTGATATAGCAAAAAATCCCTATGGTGTTTTAGGGACAAAAATTAATTTTATTTAGGAGGAATTACTCTATGAAAACAACGTCAAGAAAGAGATTATTAATCTCTTCCGTAGCAATGCTCCTCGTGGCAATGCTCGCACTCGGAACTGCAACATTTGCATGGTTCACAACTGACACAACAACTCAGGCAAAAGGTATCTCTGTTCAGACATCTAAGAAGTCATTGCTCTTAGTATCAAGCAGAACTTCTCCTTGGACAGACAACCTCAACTATAACTTTGGTACAGATGATGCTAAAAATCTTCTCCAGCCGGCATCATCATATGACGGTGAAAACTGGTACAAAGCTCAGGCTGATAATGGTTTGTCAGGTGCTGCTAAAAACGGTGAGAAAATTACTGGTGTTGGTACAACTGCTGCTGAAGACAATGTATTCTGCAATATGCTCAATGTTAAGAACACAGGTGCTGAGCCTGCTAATAATGTTAAGATTACAGCAACAATTAATGAATCAGCTGTTACAAAAGGTAAAAACTACCTCCGTGTAGCTCTTGTTCCTTCTGATTGTACAGCAGACGACGCTCGTAAAAATGCAACGGTTGTAAGTGCTGATGATTTTAGAAAGAACATTTACGGTGCTGCTGCTGATGACGCTGCTAATCCTGTTGAATATGTTGGTGAAGGCGTAAAAGACACACAAGGTGCAATCAAAGCAGCTGATTTAGCTGTTTCAACAAAGAGTAACTCAATCTCTGTTAATGCTGGTACTCTTAATCAGAATGATGCTAAGTACTATATGCTTATCGTATGGTTTGAAGGCCAGGATGAGGATTGCCAGGATGCAAATGCTGGTAACGAGATGCCAAACATCAAGTTCACAATTACAGCTGATAAGTAATTTATAAATTAACAGTTAGTAAAACATAATATTAAGCAAATTATTTGATCGGAGTCCCCTTGCATGAAAAAAGTGTTAAAAAAGATAATCAATGTTATTATAGATATTGTTGTTATACTGGTTTTGGTAGTATCAATACTTATTGTTACATTATCATTAACATCTAAATCATCAGGGGTCCCCAATATTTTCGGCATTGCACCCCTCAGCGTTCAGACTGATTCAATGGAGGACACAATTAACGTTGGTGATTTAATTTTCAGTGATGTTACAAATGACCCTTCATATGAATATCAGAAAGGTGACATTGTTACATTCCCAATCACAGTCAACGGTGAGTCCGTTCTTAACACTCACCGAATTGTAGAGGTTGTTAAGGATGACAACATTACCTACTACAGAACACAGGGTGACAATAAGAAAACCAACCCCGAGCCCGATGAAGAACTTCAAACCTCTTCATCTATTGTCGCCAAATACACAGGTACGAAGATTGGCGGCGTGGGTAACTTTTTAAGCTTTATCAGAACTCAGCTTGGATTTTTCCTCTGCGTTCTGCTTCCGATGATTATTTTCTTTGTTTATGAAGCGGTTCGTGTTGTTCTCAACCTGCTTGCCTACAATAAGGAAAAAACTCTCGAAGAGGCAAAGCTTGCGGTTGATTCCGCAGAGCTTACCGAAGAACAGAAAAAGAGAGCTATTGAGGAATATCTTGCCTCCGTCGGAGAAAATCAGGACAAGGCGGAAAATGAGCCGGAGGTACAAACACCTGCTGACGGCAATAATTCCGCTGATAATTCCGATTAAGTTATGACAAATTTGTCCCTAACGCATTCATAGCGCGTTTATCGTAACGGTATATTTCTTTCTCAGTCTCAGGGCTGAGAAAGAAATACAGTTACATACTGTAGGGGCGGTCATTGGCCGCCCGCCTTGAAGAATCTGTCCTTTATGACAGATTTCAGATAGGAGAAATATCTTATGAAACGAAAACTTCCGATAAGGAAAAACATAAGACTTGAAAATTATGATTATTCTGACGGCGGCGGATATTTTATAACTGTGTGTGCCAAAGACAGAAAATGCTTATTTGGAAATGTGAATAAGAACTGTGTAAAAATCAATTGTGATGAAAAAGACATGGTTCTGCTTTCCAATGTAGGGCAAATTGTCGAAAATGCAATTTGTCATATTGAGGAATCGTATAATCATCTTGTTGAATTGGATAAGCATATCGTTATGCCTAACCATATTCACCTTATCCTGTTTTTATCGGGCAGAAAGTCTGATGAAGGCGGGCCCCTACTGTTTCGCAAATCGTGAATCAGTTAAAAGGAGCTGTAACAAAGGCTGTAGGCTGTTCCGTATGGCAGAAGTCGTTTTATGACCATATTATCAGGAACAAAGATGATTATGTAAAAATTTGGAATTATATCGACAATAATCCACAGAAATGGACTATGGACAAATATTATTGCGAATGGTAGTATCTTTATGCGGATATAAGCCGTTCACAGATTAAATTCCCCTGTAGGGGGGGGTGCCCGCCTTGAAGAATCTGTCCTTTATGACAGATTTCAGATAGGAATTTAGAAATGTGTTCTTACACAAAAGATGAGAGTAGATTTTTTTAAGGAGACGAAGTACCGTGGATACAGTATTTAAATTTCTTTTTGAATTTCTCGGTCAGTTTTTTGGCTCATTATGGTCAATAATCACCGGGTTATTTGGCGGAGTAGGCAATGCCTTTGATTTTTCCGCTTATGTAAACATTATTAATGCCTATACCACGGAGCTTGGCGGCCTCGCATGGGTAATTGCGATTATTGCCATTGTGCTTCTGGTAGCTGTGCTTGCACTTTGCGTATGGCTTATTGTCGTCGCTGTAAAAAAGTTTATTCGTTCGCACAGAAGAAGAAAAGATACAGATTCTCTTGTTAAAGAGGTTCAGGCACTCAACAAAGAGGTTATGAGACTTAACCTTGAAAAGGATAAGATTCTCTCTATGAAGGTTTCACAGATTGGTCTTAACCCCAACGAGATTTCAGAGCTTACAGGCGAAGAAATCGAGTCGCTCAACAACGGCGAAGAAGAGGACACAGGCGAAAGCCGTTTCTACAAACTTACGGAAATCGACCACCTTTGGGCAGATTATGTTCCGCCGGTTTATGACAACGATATCACACTTCCCGAGTTCTGTGAGCGTTTCAGACTCTTTGCTTGTTCACAGCTTGGTCTTTACTACGATATAAAGCTTATCAGACTTTTTGTTGCTGCGTTTGCATCTACCAGACTTATTATCCTTCAGGGTATTTCAGGTACAGGTAAAACTTCACTTGCTTACGCCTTTGGTAAGTTTGTAAACAATCCTTCAATCGTTGCTTCCGTTCAGCCGTCATGGCGCGACAGAACAGAGCTTTTCGGTTACTTCAACGAATTTACAAAGAAGTTCAACGAAACCGAGCTTCTCCGTGCAATGTATGAGGCATCGTATAACGAAAACATCTATGCGGTAATCCTCGATGAGATGAATATCGCTCGAGTTGAGTATTACTTTGCCGAGATGCTTTCAATTCTTGAAATGCCGTCAAGAGATGAGTGGGTTGTTGATATCATCCCGAACTCTTGGCCGTCTGACCCGAAGCATATCGTGAACGGTCAGCTCAAAATTCCGCCGAATATGTGGTACATCGGTACTGCGAATAACGATGACTCGACATTTGCTATCACAGATAAGGTTTATGACCGTGCTATGCCGATTAACATCGACACAAAGGGTGTTCCTTTTGACGCACCTCTCACAGACTCTGTATACATTTCATACAAACATTTTGAGTACATCCTCAATGCCGCTAAGGTTCAATTTGTTGTTTCGGAAGAGAACCTCAAAAAGATTGCCCTTCTGGATGATTATGTTATTGAGCATTTCCGCATAGCTTTTGGTAACCGTATTGTAAAACAGCTTCGTGACTTTGTTCCTGCTTATGTCGGAACAGGCGGTACAGAGCTTGACGGTCTTGACTATGTTCTTGCCCGCAAGGTATTTAGAAAATTTGAGTCACTCAATCTTTCATACATTCGTGATGAAATAGATGGCCTTTGTGCGTATATTGACGAGCTTTTCGGCGAAGAAAATATGACTGAGAGCAAGGATTATCTCCGTATGCTCAAGAAGCTTGTATAATTTTAGCAATTCAGGGCGAACTCTGTTCGCCCTTTGCTTGGTGAAAGGACTTTGTTCCTTTAGCGGTAAAACTATCTGATTGGAGAAAAATCAATGGCTGATTTTGGTAAATATTTCAGAGCATATATGTATATGCAGGACATTCTGAAAAATGATTTTACTTACAATTACATAACAGAAGGCCTTAAGGACGGCGATAAGGGCGAGGATAAGCTCGACGGTAAGACCAACGAAAAGGTAATTGATATGGAATGGGTTGTTGCCATTGAGGAAACACTTCCGTACATTCAGAAAGCAATAGACGAACAGCGCCGTTTTATTAAGCAGGTTGACAATGTTGTTAGAGTTGAGCTTGCAAAAAAGATTGGTCCCGAGTCGGTTAAGCACCTTTCGCAGCACACTAACTTTATTGCCAAGGTTGAGGGGGATATGGTAACGCCTAACAAAATCCTCACGATTGAGCGCGAAGAAAGCTTTGCTATTTATGAAAACCGTGTGCTTATGACGCTGATTCGCAAAGCGCTTCACTTTGTTGACAATAAATATTCAAAAATGAAAGATGTGCCGAACGACAGCTATAATAAAATTTCTATGGTTCGCCACATTGATTTTAATGAGAAAAAAGTAGATTTTAATCTTAACTATATAAATGAATCTCACGAAACTCTTGCAGATGACCTTGATGTTCTTGATGTTTCTCAGCTTTCGGACTTTGACCGAATCAGAAGAATCAGAACAACCCTTAATGAGTTTTTAAACACTCAGTTGATTAAGGAAATCTCAAAAGAGCCTGAGGTTCGTCCTCCGCTCATGCAGACCAACCTTCTCAAAAAGAACCCCAACTTTAAAAGAGTGGTTGAGCTGTGGAACTTTCTCGACAGCTACAAGCGTAAAGGCTTTGAGGTTGTAAGCGAGGAATACAACGGCAAAATGACAGATACTGTTCAGCAGGATGTTTACTTTGCGATGGGATTCCAGCATTTTATGATGTCTATTGCTACAAACCCGGCACTTCGTTCAATCCTTAAGGAACAGTACGACGCTGAAAATGCACGAATTGCCGAGGAAGAATCAAAGCCGCAGAAGACCCGCGAGGCAGTTATGAAGGCACAGCTTGATGCTGTTCGTAAAGAGGAGATGGAAATCCGCCTTCGTGAAATCCGTGAACGCGAAAAGAAAATTCTTGACCTCACGAATGAAATCAAGAATTTAAAGGTTATAATTGATCAGAAAGAACAGCAGATTCTCACTCTTAGGGGCAGGGTTTCTGCTCTTGAAGACCAACTTGAAGAGGTTAAGAAAGAGCTCCAGCAGACAAAACTCAAGTTGATGGAGGCAGAAAAGAGAATTGCCGAGCTTGAGGAAGAAAATCAGCAGTTAAAAGATACTATTGAAGAGTTGAATAAAACGATTGATGAACTCAATCAGACTATTGACACACTCAATAAAAAAATAGTAGAATTAAATAACAGAATTCTCGTGCTTGTGCAGGAGAATGCTCGTTTGCAGACAAAGGTGAAAGAGCAGGAAACTGTTATCGCCGAGCAGAAGGCTCATATTGCAGAGCTTGAAACTCAGGTTGCCGAACAACTTGCAAAGATTACGGCTCTTACGGAAAACCTCGAAAAATGTCATGCGCAGATTGAAGAGGACGCTCGTAAGATTACTGATTTGACTGACAAAAATGAAAATCTTACGGAAACACTTCAGAATGAGCGTGTTCAGCACAAGGAAACAGTCAACAAAATGAATGCCGATTTTGCTGAAGAAAAACAGCAGATGAATGACGCTCATTCGGCAGAGGTTGAATCGCTTAACAATAAATTCAACGATGCAGAGGTTGAACATAACACTTATGTAGCAAAGCTGAATGCGGATTTTGCGGCAAAGGCAAATGAAACAGAGCAAAAGCATCTTAAAGAGCTTGCAGATAAAGAAGAAACTCACAAGAATGAACTTGCTGAAATTAAGGAAGCCAACCTTAAATCATCAGCCGCAAGCAATGCCGCTCACGCTTCTGAGCTTAAAAAGGCTTATAAGTCGGTTGACAAAAAGGTTGAGCTTGCAGAAAAAGCTTGTGAAAAGCGTATGAAAGCCAAGGTTGCCGAGGTTAAAAAAGAGGCTCAGGCTGAAATTCGCAAAGCCGAAAAGAAAGCAAGCGAAAAAATCAGCCTTGCTAAGGATGAGATTAAATCTGTCAAGGATACAGGCGATTTGTTCGTTCGTGACTACGGCTTCGGCAGTGTTGCAGTTGTTTCAAAATATGCCGAAGAGCTTGCAAAATTCGGCAAGCTTTCAATCGCAGACGAGCTTATAAACGCACAGAAAAGCGTAAGATCTCTTTGCATATGCAGAAGTAAAAAGGGTGTTGTGCTTGCAGGCTTTTCACAGAGCGGCGCAAGCGTATATAATGTTTATAAAAAGCAGGCAGATCTTACTGTTGCATTTAACGATTTGTGTTCAATGCTGAAAGGTATGAGCAATCTGCCGATTGTAATTACATTCTCCGGTGTTGACAGACCGTTTGTGATGAATTTTGAAAACATCGTAAGAGATGCAACCAAAAGAAAAACAACTGTTTTCCATAACAAAACTCTGAAAGCAAACGGATTTGTTTCAGTTTACTTTGGTAAAGAATAAGGGGCAAAAATGAAAAACTCTACTGCGCCCAACAGAAAAACGGGCAGAATGATTGCTAAAAATTTAATAGTTCTGTTCACTGTTGCACTTGCCGGCTTTTGCGGCATTCAGGCGTGGTTTACGGATAAGAGTTCAGCCGAAGCCGACGGTATAAATGTTGAGTGTCAGGCACCTGACGGTATTAAAATTGCTGTTGTTAAGCATAACGATCCGGCTCCTAAAGACACAGAATATACAGTGGGTAATATTAAGCTTAATAAAACTAATTGCAAATTTCTTGAGAATCTTCAGTTGACCGAAATAACCAGTGACGGCACAGATTTTTATAAACCGGCTTTGATTCAAACAGGCGGTCAAGCTCAAGTTGATACAAAAGCAGATTGGAGTCCAGCTGCTGCAAATCAGCATTATTTGTCATTTGACCTTTACATTCGTTCAAAATCGCAGTATAATATAGCGATAGGCAAAAAATCAACAATAAAACCGGATGCTCCTCAACTCACAAGTCAAGACGGTACGGGCATTAAAAATAAAAGCAAGTACGGTAATTTTTCAAGAGATTCCGTAGTTGGTGCAGTAAGATTTTCGGTTGTTGACTATAAATCCGCTCCTCCTTCAAAAAAGCTCTTGTGGTTGCCGGCTCCGAATATCTTGTTGGAGCAGACGACTGACGTGTACACTTTGTCAGACGATAAAGAAAACGGAGATTCGTACAGTCATGTATACTATAACACAAAAAAGGAAAAGAAAACAGTCAGTAGTACTGATGTTGATGGTGCGTTTGTTGTGAATAATAAAGGTTTTGTTGACGGAAAATTTACCTATGAGCTTGGTCAAAACCAAAACATTGCACAACTTAAAAAGTCCTCAGATACCGATACCGATCCATACTACGGCGATATTACGTCCAACTTCACCTAAGCCACCTAGAACAATAACCTGTAATATGTGGATTGAGGGCGAAGACGCAGAGGCAAGACTTGCTCTTGTAAACGGAAAGTTTAAAGTTAATCTTGTATTGACAAAAGAAAGTTGATTTTATTTAAAGTAGGAAAGGGGAACTTTTGATGAAGTTGAAAGATAAGTTTTGTAACTTTCTCAACGGTTTAGTTGACTCAAGACTGAATAACACAAAAAAGGTCACGACTTCATATGTTGCTCTTTTTCTTGTTTTAAGTATTTTCGCAGTATCTACCTTTTCATGGTTCACAATAAGAGATACGGCAACTATTGATTCAGATACCTTTTCTCTTGAATCTGCTGCCGGAATGAGAGTTAATAAGGGTGAAGAAATAAGAAATACAATCACCGTAAAGGACGCAAAGCTGAAAGAAGCATCAAGTGTTGACGGTCGTAATATGTTTTTTCCTGTAGATCGCGGATACGGCGTTGAAGGACAAAGCGTTGACACAAGCGAAATGAAATTTCGTGAAGGCACAGTAGGAGATAAAAATAACGGATACATATACAGCGATTTTACCCTTACCGGTCAAACAGGCGGTCAGGTTGAGGTATATGTAAAAAGTTACAAAGTTGAGGTAACAAATAAATATACAAAAAAGACAGAAGTTTATGACGGTGCAACACATATTACTGTTGACGGCAACAAAAAGCCATCGACATATCTGGCATATCAGAATCCTTGCCCAATAAGGATTGCATTCATCAGAAACAGTGCTGAGGCTTCGACCGTTATTGATCCCACTGCAATTATTGACAGCTACGCTGACGAATGTCAGGCAGTAAGCTCTGTTAATTCGCTCGGCTCGGCAACAACCACTCAAGCAAAGGGCAGGTCATTTTCCGACTACTATTTCGGTACAGGTGCTCCTCTTTTTACTCTTGACGGTCTTAAATCCCAAAACATAACCATGGTTGCTTGGCTTGAGGCAACCGGAGAGAACTGTGACGCTTACGAGGGTCAGAATGTGTCAATTACAGTTGAACTTGAAAGTAACTGGAAAGATATGGAATATGTTACTTTCGTTGACAAAACAAAAGGTGATGCTGACAATGACGAAAATACGGAACTCATGTGGGTTGGCAATGCCGGATGTTTCCTTGTTATGACCTATTATGACGAAAACTTTCAAAATCCAAAGTCAGTAGTAATGAGTGCGTCAAAGACTAAGGTTAATGCTGAGGGAAAACCACAACCTATTGAATGGATAGCTTATCTGCCAAAGGATAAAATAACAAACATATCTTTTATGCGATATAGTAAAGTAAAAGAGAAAATTAAGCTTGACGGAACTAATGAGGTTGAGGTAGGCAGAATATATAATGTATGGCATACAACAGCTGAAGTAAATGATTGGATTAAAGCAAATAATAGTGGCAAAGGTGAAAAAGCGTTTAATTGGTCACATCAAATAAATAAAGAACACGGTCTTCAGACATACCGCACAGATGACGGAACTGCAACCGGAAATAAAGAAAATACCTATTATGCCGTACACGGTAACGGTTACGGCGATACCCCTACTGTTGCTGAAAATGTTGCCCCCTGTATCGGATATTGGGGTACAAAGTATCCCAACAGTTCAGGTGGCAGTGTTGAACCGACTACAACCGAACAACAGCCGACAACCGGAGATGCATATGCAGAGGCGGATATCGTAATTGATAACAAATTATGGTTTAATGATTATAATTGGTATAACGGCGGCGGAGGTCTGAGAAATCTGCTTAGTCAGAATGTTTTTGTACTAAAAGCCGTATTTAGCGATACACACGGTAATGAAACCGCTTATGCAATGAAACCGGAGAGCAGCGGAGATAAGTGTAAACTAAATAGGACAAGTGTTAAAGCCGGTTCGAAGCTTGTAAGATTTGATTTGTATATTTCTGATACAGATACAAAAAAATGCGGATATGATGTGCCTGATAACATTCAGCATACATTTGTAGTGCGTGAAGGTGGCAGTTCTTATAACATATCCTATGAATTGGTAAATGAAGGATCTGGCAAAATAATAAAAGTAGGCAATTGGGAAAATTAATTGATTAACACATTAAGGAGGTGTCACGATGAGAGAAAGACTTGCTCTTTTAAGGGAGTATTTGAAAAACAGACTTGCATTTGGCAAGAATAAAAAAACAAGAAAAGGTTTTATACTCACTATGGTGGCACTTGTTGAAGTACTTGCCATATCGGTTGTGTCCGTTTCGGCTTGGGTTGAAACTATTTCAACAATCACAATTAAAGCTGAGGGCGCAAAAATTGACAACTATGTTTATACTAATGCCGATATTGGCAGTGGTAATGGTTATTCAGGCAAAACCATTGACTTGACTAAATATTTCCGTGCTGCGGGTGGAGTGCATCTTGCTTCGGCTTCAAGTGCTGACGGTGAAAATATATTTTTCCCGATAAAGAAATCGGATGTTTCTGATTTTGGTGCTAATTCTTACAGATGTGCGGATGTAAACGATAAGAATGTTAATTATATTGACTTTTCATTTAATGTAAAGGTTGATAAAACCTTTAACGCGAATCATGCAGAGTTTTACCTTGATCAAGTACCTAAGATAACTATAGGTGGTGCAGATGTTTCAGGAAACCTTGTAAGAATGGCAATTACAGATACCGATACTCAAAATACGGTTGTATGCGGTTCTGAGGCAAGTAATAAAAATGTTGTCAGTAAAGCAGAGGGCAATCAAACTCCTGAGACTGTTCGTGCTTTTAGCGATTTTGTTGTTAATCCTGAATCTGAACCAACCGAGTTGTTTAGGGTTGATAAAGGAAGCAGTAAAACAATAAATATTAAAGTGTGGCTTCAGGATGATAAGGCGACTACTGAATATGCCGGTAAAACTGTTTCAATATCTGGTGTTAATATTGTAACTCAGAACAAAAAAGGCAATAAAGTGTATTTTGTTGACCGTACCGTAAATGAAGATATAAAAAATTGGACAAAGGGTGTAACATTTCAGCAGGGTGACAAAACTCCTGTAACGATGAAGTTTAATGAGAATTCGCATACATATTCCTGTGAATACACACCCGCCGCTGGCGATACAATAGTTAAGTTCACCTCGGGAAGTGTCACTTGGTCTACTGATATGAAGTCGCTCAATTCAGGCGACAGTATGTACTACACCGCCTATGGCAATCATAATAGCAGTAATGCCGGATACGGTACATGGGGCGAAGTGATTGAAATCAGTGTTTCAAGCAAAACCGATGTACTCCCTGATACAGGCAATGTTTCAAGTGTATATATGGTTCCGGATAAAAATGACTCTTACAGTAAAGTTAGAATGCCATTTACTAATGACAGGAATAAATGGGTCGGTTATATTGCAAAGGAAAAGGCAGACGACATGACTTTTTCTTTTACAAATAACAATAAAAAATATGAAATTCCTGCTCCTAACAGAGGCAATTCAACGCATTTTGTTGTTACTTCTGCTAAAACAGGTTATTGGGATCCACCTGCTACTATTACTGTTACTGCAGGCAAGAATGATGCAGGAGATCCTAAAGTTAGTTATGATAGTTTGGTAAGTACTACAATTTCTGTAACCCCCGGTACAAAGGTTAAGCTAGAAGCAAATCCTAAAACAGGTTTCGTATTGAAAAATTGGGTAATCAGCGGTACAAGTACCGTGGCAGACGGCATTGACAGCAACGGTTATTTTACCCCGACAGCTTCAGGTAACTATAACTTTACAGCCGTTTATGCTGAGTCGATGACATTTGAGGCTTATGTCAGAACATATGACGGTAAAGTTCTTTCTGAAAGCACAACGGGCGGTTCAGTTGAAATTAAGTGTGGAAACCAAAATTCGACTGTAGATTCCAAAGATGTAACACACATTACACTCAATGCTGTTAAAGGCAGCACAGTTACATATTACGCAAAAGCTAATGACGGATATGTTTTTGACGGCTGGTACACAGATGCAGACTGTAATAGTGTACCGGAGAATTTGAGCGATAAATATGAATTGGCTAATGTTGAGACCTCCAAGAAGTTGTATGCGAAATTCAAAGTTGATATTTATACTGTAAAAGCATACGCTCAGCACGGTAACAATCCTCCTTCCGGTGATGCCGGTAATGTATCTTTTGATAATAATAATTATGCGTCTGAAGTAACAACAACGGTAAATCGTAACGGAGAAGTTACTTTTTATGCTAAGCCTGAAAAAGGCTATGCTTTTATCGGTTGGTATGCGACTAAGGATGCAGCAGATCCGAAGGTAGCGGTTAAAGATTGTACATTAAATGGTGACGTCTATTCTACAAAAATTAATATACCATATTCCGATGTAAAGACATATGAACTGTACGCAAGATTTAAGGCTTTGTATACGGTAGAAGCCAAAGCGATGTACAACAACGAAAATGTTGTTACAGCCGGTACTGTAAAGGTTGGCAACGAAAAAGCCGATAAAATTTCATCTAAACCTGTTATGGAAGGCAATGATGTAAAAGTTGAGGCAATTGCCAAAAAAGGTTACAAGTTTGCCGGTTGGTATACGGACATGGCTTGTAATAAACCGTATTCCACTGAAAACAACGATGTTTCACCTATAACCTTAAATAAAGTTAGCAAGGGAATCACTCTGTATGCTAAGTTTGAGAGCGATTTAACTACAATCTACTTTTATAACACTTATAACTGGGATAAAGTCTGTGCTTATATGTGGGAAGATGGTAAAGATAATAATAATGATGCATTTCCAGGAAAGCCTATGACGTATTTAGGCGGAAAAGTGTGGGAATACTCATATTCTTCATCTGAGAGTTGGAATCGTGTTATTTTTTCAATTGGCAGTAGTAGTAATCAATCCGAAAATATAACTTTACAACAAGACAAAAAATATTACAAGAATGGCTGGCAGTCAAGCAGTAATATTAAGCATTCAGTTGCTGTTTCAAATGTAGATAATGCTGATATTACTGTTACCGCAGGTTCTAATACGATAGCAGAGGGCGGTTCATGTGAGGTTTATGACGGTACAAGTCTTACTCTTAATGCTACAAGTATTGCAGGCGGTAATTATTGTAACTTTATTGTAACTAAACCGTCAGGTGAATCAAAAACACTTGAAGGTAATCCTTCAACCTATCTTGTCGATGGTTCAGACATAACTGTAAGTGCAACATTTTCTTCATCCTCATCTGTCAAGACATTCTATTTTGAAAATACTCTTAATTGGAGCGATTTTTATATATATTATGGTGACAATTCTGTAAGCTGGCCCGGTAAACAATTAACGACTATAGTTGGATCTCATAACGAACATAATATTTATTCTGTTGATTTGGATACTTCAAAAATTAAATTTGTCGTATTAAGCAACGGAGGTTCTGGAGAAAATCAAACAGTTGATATTGAATTAAATCAATTCGGAAGTAATAACGCTTGCTGGATTTCTAATGAAAGTAATAGTAATAGCGATCAAAGGAAAAAAGTAGGCGGATACTACACCTTTACTCCTTAGCAACTGACTTAAACTATTAGTATTAGCACTTAAGATTTTGAATGTGAGTGTGTAAGGGTTAATGATTTTGGTTTAATTTATTAAAACGGAGGTGAAACCATGAAGAAATCTAAATTTACACTTGTTATTGTACTCGGACTTGTACTGTGTTTGTTGTGTGGAACAACTACGACTTTTTCGTGGTTTAATCGTCCTGATGTGCAAAAGGGCGACTCCCTTTCTTGGCGCGGAGATTACAATGTGACCAACGGAGAAAATATTACTGCTGTTACTTATGATGCTTCAAAACCTGACGGCAGTGAGTATAATACTGTTCCGTTTGATTTTAGTGGTTCGACAACTGTTCCCGCCCATGAAACAAAATATTTCTGTACAGAGGTAAAGAACACGGGAACTGCATCGCAGTCAATTTCTTTGTTCCTTAATAATTCGGAAACTAACACCCTTTCTGTCGGTGTGAACAGCCCCCTCAGAACCTACAGGAGATTTACCTCCGATTCACAAACAACATCTTATGTTACCAAGACACCGAGTAATGTGAATAAGAAGAATTTGTATATAGCTACGAATGTGGATGACCCTACGAAGTACACTATGCACACTTGGAAGAATGTAGATACCGATCCTACTGATAAAGAACTTAGCGGATACATTGAAGGTAAGTCTGTTAATTATGATAATGTAGATTATAAAATATCATATGTTACAATTTCTACGGAACACGACCACGCGAAGCTTTGGCTTGGTATTGGTGATTCTAAAAAGTGGTTCGGTAATGATTTAGTAATTACAGCTCAGAATAATACTTATGTTTTTAAAGAAAATGAATCTACAGCTATGAAACAGTCAGATCCGTCTGCCGGAATTTCAAGTTTTTATTCTAGAGCAGAAGCTGTAGTAGGTGAGACATTTGACTTAAGCGCAAAGGCACAGGGTACGGTGACTTACACATCGTCAAACATTGGTGTCGCAACAATTGATAATAACGGTAAGGTTACTGCCAAAAAGGCAGGCAAGACTACTGTTACTGTTACATCTACGGGTGCGTACGGTGATGTAATAACTGCAAAATGTGAGCTTACCGTAAGCAAAAAACCGGCTAAAAGCTTGTATATTCCGATTGTTACGAATATGAAGATTGAAGGCACCACCGACAGCGATCCTGTTGTTACAAAGGTGTATTGGTATATCAAAAACGATACAGCATCCGACGCTGAATATTCACTTGGCGATCTGCAAATTTCACTTTAAAATTTTAGATTTTTAAATTTACAAAAGGGTTGTTTTTACAGCCCTTTTTTATTATAATTTATAATCGGTAGCAGAGAATAAAATCCGCCCGCAAGCAAGGGTAGAAAAAATATATAGTGTTTGCAACAAAATCCGATAAATGTTGCAAAGTTGTTGTTATTCTGTAGGGGCGTTCATCGGACGCCCGCAAGTAACCGCACAAATTATATGTAAAACATATTTTATAAATGCCACAATGTAATTGTTATACCTTAGCGGCGAACCGTGTTCGCCATTTGTTTTGGTTGTAAAACCAAAACAATTGGGAAACAATGCGTTGCATTTTGCAAACTGTCTTCCCGACTATAATTTTCCATTTTCAATTTTCAACTTTCAATTTAAAAAGCTTACTCTCTCCCTATTAATACTATCTGCACAAACATAAAAAGGCTGAAAGAACAACTATGCTCTTTCAGCCTTTGATTATAATTTTATTCTGTTTTATCGGATTGCCGAATTATTTGAGTGCGGCAATTGCGGCCTCGATAAGAGCAATCTGCTCTCTTTCCTTTGCGGCCTGTCCCTTAACCTTTTCAATTACAGCCTCGGGAGCTTTTGCAACAAAGCCCTGATTGTTAAGCTTGCCCTCGCTCTGTGCAAGACGCTTTTTAACCTGTTCAAGCTCTTTGTTGAGTCTTGCAAGCTCCTTTTCCCTGTCAACAAGCTCGTCCATAGGAATGTAAATCTTTGCGTCTGCCGTTACAATGTTTACAGCACCCTCAATTTCAAAGCTTTCAGCAACTTCAACCTCACTTGCTGATGCAAGCTTCTGAATGAACTGTGTGCCGTCTCTGAATGTGTCGGCAAACTTTGTTGCAACATAAACCTTTGCTTTTCTTGACGGCGGAACATTCATCTCTGCACGGCGGTTACGGATTGCACGGATTGCATCCATAATTTTTTTCATTTCATCCGACGCCTCGGGATAATCAAGCTCTGCGTTGTATTCAGGGTACTTTGCGAGCATTACTGTTTCGCCCTCGTGAGGAATTGTCTGCCAGATTTCTTCTGTGATGTACGGCATAAACGGATGGAGAAGTCTGAGAATCTGATCAAGCACATAAAGAAGTACCTGTCTTGCATTCTGAGCGTCCTCACCGTCACTTGAAAGTCTTGTCTTAACAAGCTCAATGTACCAGTCGCAGTAGCAGTCCCAGATGAATTCATAAATCTTCTGAACTGCAATGCCGAGTTCAAACTTCTCAAGATTTTCGTTTACTTCTTTTGCAACTGTGTTGAGAGTTGAAACAATCCACTTGTCCTCTGTTGTGAGAGTTTTCGGAAGTTCATTCTTAACATCGTGGTCGTCAATGTTCATGTGAACATAACGGGATGCGTTCCAGAGCTTGTTTGCAAAGTTAGCGCAAGCCTCAACACGCTTGTCGGAATAACGCATATCGTTACCGGGTGTGTTGCCTGTTGCAAGGAAGAAACGGAGTGCGTCTGCACCGTATTTGTCAATAACTTCAAGCGGATCAATACCGTTACCGAGAGATTTTGACATCTTGATACCGTTTTCATCTCTTACAATACCGTGCATAAATACGGTCTTGAACGGAGCAGAACCCATATTTTCACAAGCTGAGAAAATCATTCTTGCAACCCAGAAGAAGATGATATCATAACCTGTTACAAGAGTGCTTGTGGGATAGAAATACTCAAGTTCGGGAGTTTTGTCGGGCCAGCCGAGTGTTGAGAACGGCCAAAGTGCCGAACTGAACCATGTGTCGAGAGTGTCCTCGTCCTGATGAATGTGTGTACTGCCGCACTTACAACACTTTTCGGGTGCGTCTTTGGCAACCATAACTTCGCCGCAGTCATCGCAGTACCACGCCGGGATTCTGTGTCCCCACCAAAGCTGACGAGAAATACACCAATCCTTGATGTTCTCCATCCAATGGAAGTAAACCTTTTCAAATCTTTCGGGTATGAACTTTGTGTCGCCATTGCGGACAACATCAATTGCAGGCTTTGCAAGCGGAGCCATTTTTACAAACCACTGCTTTGAAACCATAGGCTCAATTGTTGTGTGACAACGGTAGCAAGTGCCGACATCGTGAGTAAGCTCTTCAACCTCTTTAAGAGCGCCGATTTCTTTAAGGTCGGCAACAATAGCCTCTCTTGCCTCCATTGTTGTCATGCCTGCATATTTTCCGCAGTCGAGAACCTCGGGTTCGTTTTCGGCAAGCTGTCCCTTTGCCTTTAATTCATTGTATTCTTCAACATCCTTTGCACCTGTAAGGTGACCGTCATATGTAAAGCAACGGACAATCGGAAGATTGCAACGCTGACCGACTTCAAAGTCGTTAGGATCGTGTGCAGGAGTGATTTTAACAACACCCGTTCCCTTTTCCATATCTGCGTGTTCATCACAAACAATCGGGATTTCCTTGTTAAGGAGCGGAAGGATTACATGACAGCCGTGGAGGTGCTTGTAACGCTCATCATCCTTGTTGACGGCAACCGCAGTATCACCGAGCATTGTTTCGGGACGGGTTGTTGCGATTTCAAGGTACTCGCCTGTTTCCTTAACCTGATAGAGCAAGTGCCAGAAATGACCGTTCTGCTCCTTGTATTCAACCTCGGCATCCGAAATTGATGTACAGCAATGAGGACACCAGTTTACCATACGGTTGCCACGGTAGATTTTTCCGTCATTATAAAGGCGAACAAAAACTTCTTTAACAGCCTTTGAACAGCCCTCGTCCATTGTGAAGCGCTCACGCTCCCAGTCACAGCTTGAACCGAGCTTTTTAAGCTGACTTGTGATTCTTCCGCCGTACACCTTTTTCCATTCCCATGCACGCTTTAGGAATTCTTCTCTGCCGATATCCTCTTTAGTGATGCCCTCTTTACGCATTGCCTCAACGATTTTAGCCTCTGTAGCAATTGACGCATGGTCTGTACCGGGGAGCCAAAGTGCGCTGTAGCCCTGCATTCTCCTCCAACGGATAAGAATGTCCTGAAGTGTTTCGTCAAGTGCGTGTCCCATATGCAGCTGACCTGTGATGTTTGGCGGCGGCATTACGATTGTATAAGGTTTTTTATCTTTGTCAACCTCTGCATGAAAGTAGTTACCTTTCAGCCAGAAGTCGTAAATTCTGTCCTCAAACTCTGACGGGTTGTAGGATTTAGCAAGTTCCTTTGCCATAGTCATTACTCCTCTTGATTTATTGTTCGGATAAACCGAGTTCATATACCTTTTTATTATCTCATTTATGTGTCGATTTGTCAATTATCCGCAAATAAAATGAGGCATATAATTTCAATTTTATAACATTTAAAGTTTGACGAATAAAGCGTAAAATGGTAAAATATACTGCGTAAGAGGAACAAACAAATTCAAGGGTGTGTATTATATGAAAGTCAGGGTTATGTGCCTTGTGCTGTGCGTGTTTGTTTTCGCATCAATTTTCTGCGGATGCGGAAGCAACGGAAATACCGAAATAATCGGCAAATGGGTACCGACAACAGCAAAGACAGACGGCGAAACAATTTCATACAGCGAGCTTGGAATTGACGAGGATCAGTTTGGTCTTGATTTCAAGGACAGCAGTAACTGCACGGTTACCCTTGCAGGAATTTCGTGTGATTCAGCCTACACATTCAACGGAACCTCCGTTGACCTGACAGTAAACGGTACGGCATACAAGCTGAGCTATGACAGCGGTGTGCTGACAATGGTGCTTAATTATGACAACAACAGAATTGAGTTTTCATTCACAAAACAAAGATAGTTTTACAAATTGAAAACTGAAAATGTAAAATAAAAATTTTCGGTCGGGCAGTTGCTTTGCAAAACGCAAAGTTATGTTGCCCGACCGTTTTTTATATATGAAATTTTCGGTTCGTTTGCAACATTACTTATTTGCCAAAGCATAAACCTTAATCGGCACATTTTTTCTTTTGCAATTCTCTATAACAAACCGTGTTCCGTGTGACATACCGTCCCAAAATGCAATAACTTCATCGGCATAATCAATTATTTGCAAATTTCTTTTCAAAGGTGCTGACCGCCCGTATCGTTCGTATTCGGGTAAAAATTCTTTTAGTTTAATATTATGTGTCTTAGCGTAATTTCTCACACTTCTGTCAACACCAATAGCACCACCGCTTACTATTTCAGTTGTATTCTCAGGTAAATAATCGCCTAAATTATTCACTGTAATACTTCTTGAGCCTACTATCGCAATTTTCATTTTTTCACACTCCTAAAATTATGACACCATTATGACATCATAATAGCACCATTTTCGTTTTGACGCAATAATTACATTAAAATAGTGTCATAATAACATTTAGGAGTACCGATTATGGATGATAATATTTTACGATACACTCTGAGAGTTAACCGCACGCTTTTTCAGAAATTCAGATATGTTGCCGACTATGAAGGTCGTTCCGCAAATCGTGAAATTGAGCAGTATATAAAGCAAAGGGTTAAGTCCTTTGAAGAAGAACACGGCGAAATTGAAGTAAAAAAAGATTAAACATACGCATAGATTAACACCCTTTCGGAGTATTTCCGAAAGGGTGTTTTTTAATCAAACAAAACAATTTTCAACTTTCAATTTTCCATTTTCAATTTACACCAAAAACTTTCCTATCACCGCAACTGCATCGGCATGACACAACAGGTTTGCGTTTTCACGCACTCTTGCCGCTGCATTGCGGGATTTTTGTCTTTCACCGTATTCCGACAACACCCGTATCATATGCTTCGGCAATGAAAAATAATCAAACACAAGGTAATAATTTCCCGACATTTCGTATGCGGAGCTTTTTCTGCAACATATGTTACTGCGGTACAAAGCCTCTACCGCATTCAGAAAATCCGACGCATTCGCCATTTTCCAGCACAGGCCGCTGTCGGACTTTTTCAGCCTGTATTTTCGTTTTTTCGGATTTGCCGTAACAAGGATACAACATTCATCGCCGAGCAGAAAAGCCTCTATTTTCACATTTTTACCGTTCGTGTCAAGTCCCGCCCTGCAACAGGCAAGTCGCATAAGTCCGATAATCACCTTTTGATTATCCTCGTTTTTAAAGCTCATTTTTCCGAAATCAAGCTCAAAATTCTCCATATCCGATTCATCAAGCTTAATCAGCAGTTTATTATCGCCGAGTTTGTCAACAGTCAAAATACTCCCTCCCCTAACTTCCGATACACATACATCTGTTTACATATTATGATGAACGAAGCACTTTTGCAAGTAAATATTAATGGAATAAAATTTGGCTGTTTTTTCACACATAATTGTCAGGGTTTGTGTATGCAATACAAAAAGGTTGCCAATATAACAATTTAATGCTACAATGATGCCGTAAGATACAGCCACAGAAAATAAAAAGCAAAAGGAATGATTTTTATGCCAAACTGGCTTAATGACGCTGTTTTCTATGAAATTTATCCGCAGAGTTTTTGTGACACCGACGGTGACGGAATCGGTGACATCGAGGGTATCATCAGCAAGCTTGATTATGTAAAAAGCCTCGGTTGCAACGCAATCTGGCTCAACCCGATTTACGATTCACCTTTTATGGATGCAGGCTATGATGTTCGCAACTACAAGAAGGTTGCAAAGCGTTACGGCACAAATGATGACCTTGTTCGTCTTTTTGACGAGGCTCACAAAAAGGGTATTAAGATTCTTCTTGACCTCGTTCCGGGTCACACATCAGACCAGCACGAATGGTTTTTAGAGGCCAAGAAAGCCGCAAAAAGCGAATATTCAAACCGTTACATCTTTACAAAGAGCGTATGGGATGCACCGCCGCAGTACCGTATGATGTGCGGACTTTGCGAGCGTGACGGCAACTATATGGTAAACTACTTCAGCTCACAGCCTGCTCTTAACTACGGTTTCCACGAAATCACACATCCCGAATGGCAGTTGCCGTGTGATCATCCCGACTGTCTTGCAACGGCAGAGGCAATGAAGGATGTTATGCGTTTTTGGCTTGACAAGGGTGCTGACGGTTTCAGAGTTGACATGGCTGACTCACTTGTTAAGAACGATGACGATAAAATTGCAACGGCAAAAATCTGGCGTGGGGTGCGTGATATGCTCGACACGGAATATCCGAATGCCGCAATGGTTGCAGAGTGGTGCAATCCCGAAAGAGCAATCAACAACGCAGGTTTCCACATGGACTTCTATCTTGACCACTACGGCAACGGCTACAACAGACTTTTCCGCTACGGTGAATTCGGTGATCAGGCTGTTTTCAATCCTAACGGCAAGGGTGATATCAAAGCATTTGCAGACGAATATCTTCCTAACTACGAAAAGACAAAGGACAACGGCTACATCAGCTTTATGACAAACAACCACGATATGCCGAGAGTTACGGCATATCTTGACAAAGAGGCTATCAAGCTTGTGAATGCATTCATTTTCACAATGCCGGGTGTTCCGTTCCTCTACTACGGTGATGAAATCGGCATGAGATATCAGAAAGGCATCGTAAGTAAGGAGGGCGGTTACTCAAGAACAGGCTCCCGTACTCCTATGCAGTGGAACAGCGGTAAGAACCTCGGTTTCTCAACAAGTGACGAGCCGTATCTTGCAGTTGATAAGAGTACCGACGCTCCGACTGTTGAGAATCAGAAGGACGATCCCGACAGCATCTACAAGGTTGTAACAGACATCATTGCACTTCGTCACAAGTACGATGACCTTAAAGGCAACGGTGAGCTTGAATTTATGTATGAAGAAGGCAAAATTCCGTTTGCATACAAGAGAGGCAACCTCGTTATGTACTTCAACCCCCTCGGTGAAAGTGCAGTAATGAACGCAAAATATACAGGCAAAACAGTATATGCCCTCGGCAACGCTGAATTTGCAGACGGCAAAGTAACAATGTCACCGCAAAGCTTCGCCCTCGTAGAAATTGACGGCTGATTAAATATAATTTTATAGTTTGAGCATTAAAAACACCCTTTCGATAAATTCCGAAAGGGTGTTTTTTTACAAATCAGTAGGGGCGCTCGACCATAATTTTCAATTTTCAATTTTAATTTAATTAAGCAACTATTTCTCCATATTATGCGAAATTATCAAGACCGACAATATATTTCTGAATAAGAGTTGCATCGACAACAGAAATTTCGTTGTCATCGTTTACATCTGCCGATTTTTTCTGAAAATCTTTGAGATTTTCCAGACCAACGATATATTTCTGAACAAGAGTTGCATCGACAACCGAAATATCACCGTCACTGTTTACATCGCCAATCGCAAAAATTTTAGCATTCCGTATTACATCGGAATTTGCAACTATGACCGTGTATTCTCTGTCTGCATGGGCATTTTTTGAAACCTTCATCGTGTATGTTCCGCTTGCAACACCCGAAATTGAATATTTGGCGTTGTTGCCTTTTACGGTTGTTTCATATGCTACCTCACCCGATTTTATAAGCTGAATTGTAACCGTATCACTTTCGGACAGATAGCTTTTTACAGTACCTTTTACAGTTCTCAGCTTTGCCGTAGTGGGTTCTACAGTTGTTGGTTCCTCTGTAGTAGGTGCTACAGTAGTAGGCTCAGTAGTTGTCGGAGCTACTGTTGTAGGCTCAGTAGGCTTTTCACCCTTTGATGTGATTTTTACATCATAAGAAAAGTATGACAAATCCCCACTATAGTCAACCAGATTATTATCACCGAGCTGAAGCTCTATAAGTGAAAAATCAAGATCACTTACCTTTGTTTCTTTTATTACATCAAATACAAGCGAAATAATTTTTTCGCCTGCTTTTACCTCTGGACCATAAGCTGTAAAGGCTGAAACAGATACATTTTTATGTTCCTCAGTAGTATTTGTAACAACCATAGGCTGTAGAACCCAATGATTTTCAAAAGAACTGTATTTTACCATTTCAAGCGGATAATTCGTTCTAAACAGATAGCAAGGACAACCCGCCGGGATATCTTTTGCAAAGCTGTAAGTAATGGTTATTTGATCCCCAGGATAAACCGTATCGTCTTCTGTGTCAAGTGCCTGACAAACCGTTGTCAAACCCGACAGGCTTGCTATAATAAGCAAAGCCGATAATAAAATGCTTATGATTTTTTCATTTGAATTTCCCCTTTTTGTTTTATTTTATTTGATATATAAACAAATAATTTTTCTGCCGTAAATTCACTATTAGAAAACTTTTATATAATTTAGTTTTTGTTTCGTGAACACTTGTATTATACAGTTTTTGTTTACAAAACACAAGTACTTTAGAATATTTTTATCAAAAACTTTTTTGAGGTGAATATAATGTTTGATTTCGGATTAAGAATACGAGAGCTGAGGGAGTCAAGACATATGTCGCAGGAAAGCTTGGGCAGGAGAATCGGCAGAAGCAAGCCTGTTATAAGCAATTACGAAAACAACATCAAATATCCTCCGCTTGAAGTTTTAATTTCAATTGCAAATGTGTTCAATGTTTCGCTTGATTACCTTGTTGGCATAGAAAAAAAGGACGCACTCTACATTAACAATCTGAACGAAACGCAGACAAATATAATGAAACTGCTCTACGAAGAATTTACCGATTGCAATCTTAAAGGCAAAGAGCTTTCATCACGCCAACAAAAAATATTAAGCCTGCTCTTAATTGAGTTTTTGAAATGAAAACCAAATCAACATTTTAACATATAAAAACACCCTTTCGATAAATTCCGAAAGGGTGTTGATTTTTTAAAATCGAACAAAACAATTGTAACATTGTAAGGGCGAACCGTGTTCGCCAATTGATTTGTGTGCAAAACAATACATTTTTACAGTCGGGCATAAATGTTTTTTAACATTACAAACTATCTACACGAATTGGGTGCAGCGACACGCTGCCGATCAATCTGTTT
>ERZ779982.390-NODE-390-length-24456-cov-7.335888_pt1 | contig 24456 bp, 25 predicted proteins | sample MGYA00511936_ERZ779982 | MGnify/ENA primary metagenome ERZ779982 (study PRJEB29588, sample SAMEA2146682) | human gut metagenome | biome: human gut; feature: human-associated habitat; material: faeces | place: Denmark | collected 2008/2010 ... | reverse complement strand
CGATCGGTGGTAGCGGTCGATGTCCTTGCAGCGGAGTGTGCATCCCGCCCCGTTGGCGGAGCAGTGCACGATGATCAGTGTAATGCGTCTCATCATCCCAGCATGTTGCCTCCTGCCGCACCCCCGATGGCACCGGTCAGCAGCAGTTCAACAAAACGGACGAGATAAGTCAGCAGTTTTTTCCAATTCAGTTTCATACGTTTGGTTTTTAAGTAAAACAATATCAGCAGTACCATCCTTCACAACAGATTGGCGGTTACAATAAAGGATTACCCTCCTGGTTGTCGTCCGGCTCCGTCGTTGTAGAGCCGCCCTGCGAGCCTCCCGAGGGTTTCTTGTTCTTGGCCGCTTCCAGGTCTACGGTCGTCTGTCCGCTCTTCTCCGCCTTCAGCGTCGCCTGTTGTGCCAGGCGGCTGCTTACGAGGTTGAACGTGGCGCGTCCCGCCAGATTCTGGAAATCCTCACCCGGTGTGAATACGATGTTTACTTCCTTGATGTTCTGCGCTGTGAAATCCTGGAGCGAGTCGGCCCCCACCGAACTGATGGAGATCCAGAAGTCGCCCAGGTCGCCCAGCATCACTTTCCGTCCCGAGAGCAGCATCTCCACGAGGCATTCGCACATGTCCGATACCACCCCTTTCACCGTCCCCCGGGTATATACCCCGTTGTGGTCGGCAATGTGTTTCACGAACTTGTCGAACGTCATCAGTTCCGTCATCTGTACTCTCGCATACGCTTTCAAGGGTGCCGACTCGTCGGTCGGATTCGCCTTCATGTAAGTAGAATAGTTGATCATTTCAATAGAGATTTTAGATAAAGTGATTAAAAGAATTACGTTCATCCTTTCCTCTCTCCTCCTGTCCTTGTAGCAACCTGTCAAAGACCCCTGTCGGCCTCCCAACGTTGCAAAGATAGGTCAGGAAAAGCAGAATGATACGTTTATTCAAAGCTATCCGGCCCCATCCGCCTTCTGTCCGGAAATCCGGATCATCATCGTCCTAAAAAGCAATTTTACACCTTTATATACATGACAAACAACCAAGAAATCTCCGAAGAAGAAGCCCGGAGCTACCTTTCTTTCTACGTTGCAGACCCCGAGAGGCTCGATGCCTATATCGCCCGTCTGCACTCGGCTCCCAGCCTGAAAGAAGTGGAGCGCATCCTGGTTGCGATGGTCCGTGCCGAAGGCATTCCCACGGACATCCTCACCTGCCAGGAGTTCTACATGACCGTGCGTGTCTTCTTCGCCCATTTGAAAGCCGGTCGCAGCACGCTCCACGAGCATTTCGTGAACATTCAGTCGGCCGCAAAGGCCAAGACCTCGTCGGCCGACCGGCGGGCTCTGCTGAAGTCCGCCCTTTCCGGAGGCATCGAGATTGGCGTTCCAAAACCCGGCGAAAAACTGCGCTATACCATCGAACTGGCAATCACAATTTCTCGCGGACATGGCGACCACCTGCAGCTGGATGGCAATGTAGTAGAGGTAAAACAGCAACCGATGGATTCAGGCAGTTCCACCAAGTATTGTTGTGTGATGCCGGACTTGTCATCATACAAATTGCGAGGTACAGCCACCCATCTGTCGGGAATTTTAAGAAGAACTTCTTCCTATAAGTTTAAAACGAATTTGATAGAAATAGAATACCGTTCCCCCTTGATGCACCGCAAGCACCTTTCGGTCCGTCAGACACTGGATTTGTTGAAGCGGGAACCGCAATAGGTTATCATCGGCCGATGATAACGTTATCGATGGGCGATGATAACGTTATCGTGGACGGTTGTAAAGGTTATCATATAAACTATTACTATAAGCACTCAAATTAATGTTACGTGTTTGAATTTTTAATTCTTCCGTCAACATAAAAAACGTTTTACAAATAAATTATTCAATAAAGCTCAATTTAGGATACTACTTAATAGTAAAATAAGGAGTACGTCAGAAATAGAGCGATTGCTACTATATATGATTCAAAATAATACAATAAGCAACAACAAACGCATTGCCAAAAACACAATATACTTATATTTTCGCCAAATATTAGTAATGGTTGTTTCATTGTACACATCTCGTGTAGTGCTGGCAACTTTAGGCGAAATAGATTACGGTATTTATAATGTTGTAGGAGGTATTGTAACTTTATTCACCTTCCTTAATTTTGCAATGGGATGCGCAACCAATCGTTTTATAACATTTGAATTAGGGAAAAAAGATTATGAAAAACTAAATATTGTCTTTTCTTATAGCGTCATTATCCATACCATCATCGCCATTATCATACTAATCTTGGGAGAGACTATAGGATTATGGTTTTTCAACACCCAAATGAATATACCTGCAGAAAGAATGTATGCGGCAAGCTGGGTATATCAGTTTTCGATTTTCACATGCATGATTAATATTATGTGTGTTCCTTACAATGCCCTTATCACCTCTCATGAAAAAATGAACATATATGCCATGTTTTCAGTCTTAGAAACGGTTTTAAAACTGGTGATTGTATGGATACTTGTAATTGGCGGATACGACAAATTAATTTTATATGCCATCCTCCTTTTTGCAGTTGGCCTTCTTATGCGCATTTTAAACCAGATATATACCATACGAACTTTTAAACATATCCATTTTGTTAAAGTAAAAAACAAACGAACTCTAAAAGAAATGATTGAATATGCTCAATGGAGCTTAGTGGGTTCATTAGCTGTAATATTATTCGACCAGGGTGTTAATGTATTATTGAATATCTTTTTTGGCCCGGCAGTTAATGCAGCCAGAGGCATCTCTATCCAAATAAAAAATGCAGTAATCAATCTTTCCAATAATCTTCAACAAGCAATCAATCCTCAAATCAACAAATCGTATGCATCGGGCAATATTACCTATATGCACACCCTAATATTCGCATCATCCAAATATACATATTTTATTATGTTTGCCATGATATTTCCAATATCACTGTTTATTAATCAAATTTTATCAGTTTGGTTAGTTGATGTGCCAGATCATACAGCCTATTTTTCTATACTAATTTTAATTGCATGCATATTGCAGGCAATAGGCCAACCAATTTCTAATGCAGCAGGAGCAAACGGGAATATAAAAAAATTCCAAATAGTAATTGGTGGTATAAACCTTTCGCTCCTACCGGTCGCATGGATACTATTAAAAATTTATCCTATACCAGAAATTGTGTTCGGTTTACATATACTGATAAATATAATTGCTCAAATCGCAAGACTTATCATTGTAAAGCCACTAATTTCACTCTCATTGAAAGAATACTTTGCCAAAGTTGTTATTCCCTGTGGAGTAACAACTTTAGTTGCTATGCCTATTCCTTTCATAATGAAAATAATATTACCAACCGGCCTTATATACTCAGGAATCATCATTGTAACCAGCATTGTATGCACAACTATTTGTGTTTACTACATCGGCATGACATCAGGTGAAAGATCTGCAATCTCCCAAAAGATAGCGCCTATCATAAAAAAAATCATAGGAAAGTACAGTGATTAAAATTACCGACAAACATTTTTGTTGTGGATGTTCTGCTTGTGCGCAACGTTGTCCCAAACAATGTATAACAATGCAGGAGGATTTAGAAGGGTTCCTATATCCGGTGGTGAATCAACGGCAATGCATCAATTGCGGCATTTGTGAGAAAGTCTGTCCAGCAATCAATAAAACGGAACCTCTAATTCCTCAACATGTTATTGCAGCTCAGAACAATCATGAAACACAACGCAAGGAAAGTTCAAGTGGAGGAATATTTATTGCCATAGCAGAAAAGATTATCGAAAAGGGCGGTGTTGTATTCGGTTGCGACTTCGACAACAATTGGGAAACATACCATCATAAAGCCGAAACCAAAGAGGAACTCATTCCTCTAATGCGTAGCAAGTATATACAAAGCAGAATAGGAAATACATTCAAAGAAGCAGAGCAACTTCTAAGGCAAAATCGTCTAGTTCTATTCGCAGGAACTCCATGTCAAATTTCCGGTTTAACAAAGTTCTTACACAAAGATTATCCTAATCTCATAACACTTGATTTTATATGTCATGGAACCCCCAGCCCTAAGGTATGGAGGTCATATCTAAAAGAAAATGTTCTTTCAACCCTTACAAGCCATAATATAACAAACATCAGCTATGTTAATTTTAGAGAAAAAAAAGGATATGGATGGAAAAAATTTGGATTTACCATAAAGGGTAAAATAGCAGGCAATAATGACATCGATATACCCATTATATCAGAAATTGCGACAAGTAATCCATTTATGAAGGGATTCCGATCAAATATTTATCTACGCCCTTCCTGTTATCAATGCCCTGCAAAAGGAGGATGCTCAACAAGCGATTTGACAATCGCGGATTATTGGTGCGTAGATCAGATCTTACCCGATTTTTACGACGATGATATGGGAATAAGTTTAGTATTCATAAATACTGAAAAAGGAAGCGAACTGGTAGCGCAGCTTAACATAAAATCAATGCAGGCTTCATTCACCGATACAATAGAAAAGAATAAATCATATTATATATCAGTAAATGAGCCTAGGAGACGTAGCATATTTTTTAAAGAGATGAACAGAGGAAAGGGTTTCAACAAAGCCTTGGATCAATATTATAAAAAAAGCACATTACGCAAACTGAAAGATATAGTGAAACGAATTATATTCAAATAATATTCATGAGAATAGGTATCGTTACATTTTTTGGTCCTTATGGCGGAGCGTTACAGTGTTATGCACTTCAACACATCTTACGTTCTTTAGGACACGATGTGAAAGTTATAAACAGGAAATGGGGAAAGTTCAGGCCGCTTGAAAAACGAACATGGCTACAAAATATAAAACATCAGATTAAAGAAATAGTAGCCCCCGATCCATTTAATAAATTCTACAATCAATATTATGAGTTTACTCAACCGATAACCTCCAATGAAATATTACAAGAAATTGGAACTAAAAAGTATTTCGATGTAATAATTGCGGGGTCTGACCAACCTTGGAATCCGGAATGCATTTCAACTATGGGATATTACTTCTATCTAGATTGGGTATCTCCTGACGTAAAAAAATATGCATATGCTGTTAGCTACGGAAAAGATTATTTTCCAGCATCGTCTGAAGAAATAAAGAAGATTAAAGCAATTCTACAGCAATATACAGCTATTTCAGTACGCGAATCTTCTGGAATTAAAATCAGCCAAGAGCTTTTGAACGTCAATGTTCAACAATGTTTAGACCCGACCTTATTATTAGATAAAGAGAATTACAATAAAATCATCACAGATAAAAAAATTAGAGACAAATATATTTGTAAATTTTTCCTCGACAATAATCCTACAAAACAAAACATTGTCGAGTCAATTGCACATGAGACCAATCTAGAAATAATAGATAACAACCCTGTTTTTCCGCACAATAAGTTTCAAAAATTCATATATCAACCTAAAAGTATATCCGCATGGCTGAGAAATATCAGGGACGCTCAATATGTAATAACAGACTCATTTCATGGAACTGTTTTTTCCATATTATTTCACAAGCAGTTCATCTGCATCAATAATAAAAAAAGAGGATCCGCCAGATTTGAAAGCCTATTATCTATTTTAAATTTATCATACCGTTTAATCAATGAGGATAATTTAATCCCAACAAACATTTGTAAAATTTTGCATAAACAAATAGATTATAAGACTATTGACTCTAAATTAAAAAGTTTGAGGCTAGAATCTATATATTTTATACAGAAATTACATGAATAGAGCTATCAGAAGAAACACAGAATCCTCTAAAAAGATGTTTTATTTAGTAATTATAATGCTAATCGGAACTCATTTTTTAGGATTAGAGCCATTTGCACATTATGTTAATTCAGCAGCCAAACCTGTTATTTTAGTAAAGTGTATAATATTCGCAATATTCGCTATCAAAATTTACTCCCAAAATATCACCAATGAATATACTAAATGGTTACTATACCTTTGGATTGTGTTTTTAATCAATAAACTTTCTTCATCATATTATCGAAATCAGCCATTATCTGAATCTCTATTTCATGGAGAATTCATCTATGAGTTTGGCTATTTCTACATCATAACATTTTTAAATCCATCAATTAAACAAATTGAAAAAACAATATTATACTTAGGACTTGGCGGACTTATGATATATATAATTCAATATTATCTACTTCCGACTCCCATTGTTGAATCATTAACTTCAGGATGGAGAACAAGTGATAAAATAACAGAATTTGATATACAACGATTTACCGTCACAGGAGAATGTATCATTTATTTATGTGGGCTATTCGCATTAAATAAATATTTTCAAACAAAAAATATATATTACCTATCAATATCATTAATAGTCATAGCAATAGCTATCCTACATGGATATCGTAGCATAATGTTTGCATTATTAATTGCATATATTCATTTATATTCTCGTATTAATGGCCTAAAATTAAATGGAAGGACATTGGGTGTTATTGGATTATTTATAGTTTTAATCATCATAATAAGCCAAACCACATTATTCGAAAATGTAATATCAACCATTGATGAGAAAAACAAATATCAAACTTCGAATTCAATTTCAGATATAGACCGAATCATTGAATTGAGATATTTTTATGAAAATATTAACAAACCATGGGAGTGGATTTTCGGTGCCGGTTTTATTGGAATCAATTTCAAGCGTACTATAGTACCTCACAACTGGGTAGATTTAGGATTTATCGGAATGTCATTCATGGGAGGCATTTTATTCACATTGTGCTGGATTAAATTACTACTCCTCAACATTCGTAAATTACCCATGAAATATACATATATATCATCATTTTCAATATTTGTTATATTATCGACGCTAAGTTTAAACGTAGCATTTGCCAATCAAGCAATTATTATTCAGACGCTTACATTCTATTTATTTTTAAAAATCAAATACTACAACAAACAATACAAAAATAGGACAAATGAAAGTCGGATTTTACCTAAATAACGAAAATATATCTAATACAGATTTATCCAATATTGAAAAAGGGAACCCCGGTATTGGAGGGTCAGAATATTTATGTGTTTTGATTGCCAATGAACTCTGTAAACGCCAAAATATAGACACAATCTTACTCGCAGACAAAAATTCCAAATTTCCAACAACATTAAAATATGCAGTCTGTCAAAATCTTGAAAGAGCATTAGAACAATACAGCAAATCCATAGACATATTCGTCATAGACAGTAAGCGCTTTAATATAAAGATGGCACATCAATATCCTCATACAAAATTTATTTTGTGGATAAACAACAAAATGAGAATAGAAGAAATGGAACAATGTGCAAAACTTAATAATATTATCAAATTTGTTCATGTTGGAAGAGAAATGTATGACTTATATAGAGACAGTTGGATATTCCCCAAAATGACATATATATACAACGCCATTTCATTCAATTTTTTAAAAGATTTCCCTAATCTCCTTCCAGCAAATAAAAGACAAAATAAAGTTGTATATATAGGAAGTTTAGTCCCTTCTAAAGGATTTCATCTATTAGCAAAAGCATGGCCTAATATACTTAAAGCTGTGCCCGATGCTGAATTATATGTAATAGGTAGTGGCAAGTTATACAATCAGAATGCCAAGCTTGGTCCGCTAGGCATAGCTGAAGCATCTTATGAAGAAAAATTTGCCAAATATCTAACAGATAATAACACTAAAATATTGCCATCAGTCCATTTCATGGGCGTAATTGGACACGACAAAAATAGAATACTATCACAATGTAAAGTTGGGGTACCCAACCCTAGTGGAATTTCGGAAACATTTGGTTACACTGCTATTGAAATGACAGCCATGGGATGTTTAATAACAACTAAAAAATGCCCAGGATATATAGATACGGTATTTAATACTAAACTTCTATACAACAATTCTGCAAAATTATCAAAGTATATCATTAGATTATTAAGAGACGAAACAAAAAACGATTATAATGCATCATTAAATTACATCAAGCAAAATTTTGACATCAACATTATTATCGGCAAATGGGAAGATTTAATACTCAATGATTGCCCAGTATACCCACCATCCTCAAGAAGCAACTATAGACATAAAAACATAAAGGAATTTATACGTATTTACGTTCCATATTTTTGGAAAAAACGTATTCCATGTATTGAATCTTTCTATGAAAACAAACTAACAAATATAATAAGAAACATCAAAAATAAATTTCAATAGTAATGAAGCTAAGTATTATAATTCCAATATATAAAGTCGAAAAATACATCAACGAATGTCTAAAAAGTATTTACCTACAAAATATCGACGAATCACTATTCGAAGTTATAACAGTAAATGATGGTACTCCAGATAACAGTATGGCTATTGTAGAACAATATGCTAAACGTCACAAAAATCTCATCATTATTAATCAAATCAATAAAGGTTTAAGCGAAGCTAGAAATACTGGTTTAAAGCATGCCAAAGGTTCCTATGTATGGTTTGTTGACAGTGATGATTGGCTAGAAGAAAATTCAATAAATACACTGATTAATCATACTAAAGAAAATTACGATGCCATTAAAATATTAATTCGCAGATTCAAAGAAAAAGACAGCACATTTATAGATGAAAAATACAACAAATATCTTGCAAATAAGAGTTGTATACCTGGAAAAGAATATTTATTTGATGACGGAATATATGCTCCAACACAAAGTATCATATATAAGAGATTATTTCTACAAGAAAATCACCTCTACTTCATCCCCAATATTTATCATGAAGATGGAGAATTTGGAATGAGAGCATTGTATTATTCAAAACAAATTTTTTTAATTAAAGAAATTTGTTATTATTACAGAATAAGACAAGAAGGTTCAATAATGTCTTCTTTAAAATTAAAAAACTTCAAGGACTTATTATATATATATAACCAACGAGTAAAATTTGAAAACAACATATTACCACAAGATATAAAATATTGGCGGGGAAATTCATGTAAAATATTATACACTTTTTTCCACTGGGCAAAAAGTAGTAAAGTCGAAACGATTTTTCATAACGAATTTTGGAAGCTATACCATGATAACAAAAGTATATTTAATAGTAGTTTAAAACATATATTCTATTGTAAACATTTTAATAAGGATTTTATAAAATACTATATTATATTTCGTTTTTTCCCAAAATTCTACTTTAAATGAAAAATATTATCAATAAAATCGTAAATAAAATAGACTATATATCAATTTTGATTTTATGCATTATTTATACAAAAATAGCATACGTAAAATGTTATTTACACAACACTAAAATCGGGAAAGATTGTAATTTTTTTGGAAATATTTATCTAATGAATGGAAATGGAGGTCTAATTAAAATTGAGAAGAAATGCACATTCCGATCTTGGACAACATCCAATTCTATAGGTTTAAACCACAGATGCATGCTAAGTTGTACTCCGGCCAATGGTACAACAAACATAACTAATGCATATTTAGAAATAGGTAACCATTGCGGCTTCTCAGGAGTCTCAATTTGGTGTTTTTTTAAAATAATCATCGGAAATAATGTCAGAGTAGGAGCCAATTGTTTAATCATGGATGGAGACGCTCATTTCGATGACTATAGGACAGCCCCTCCGAAGCCTATCATCATTGAAGATAATGTCTTTATTGGTGCTAATTGCGTAATAAAAAAAGGAGTAACAATTGGCCAGGGTGCCATAATTGGAATGAATAGCGTAGTTACTCATGACATTCCAGCTAACGCAATCGCAGTAGGAATACCAGCAAAAGCTATCAAAACTGTAAAAAGCACATAGAATAATTTTCTACTCGAAATAAAAATACATCATTTGCCCATATTTATGTAACCATACTATTTTCCGCCTTGACATACATCGTAGCCTAACATATCTTTGCGCCGTAACCTTTAACAACAATGATTATGGCAAAAGAAAAAGTAAACTACCAGGAGGTGTATGACCTCTATCAGTTATGCAGTGAGAACAAGGATCTTCGCGAGTTCTGTGCGGATTATGGAGTAAATTACGACAAGTTCATGAACTGGCAGCGTAATCAGCTGTAGAGCAAGAAGTTAGACAAGACAGTCCAGATTAAAACAACTTAAGGTTGCCAAAGTCCAGATAAGCGGCAAACCTTGCAATAGTCCAACCGTGAAGTTGGAGGTGATTGCAAGGCTTAAGATTATTGAAGAATCCAATAAAGAGAACTCCAAGGCTCTGGTTGATACAATCAGTGACCTCAAAGATTCCCTCGAAAAGCAATCAACCACGGCTGAACATTACAGGAAAGAAATGGAACTTAAAGGTGGTCATGATGATGCAGAATACTAAATTTATGGCTAACGAACTGATGAGAAGGGCCGTGAACTATATAATAAACCAGTGGAAATCCCTGAGAAATATCCTCAAGGACGGTTCAGCGGAAATATCAAACAATCTTTGTGAGCAAAGGATGAAACCTGTAAAGCTGCTACTTAAGAACTGCATGAACATAGGTAGTGAGGATGCAGCAGAAAACTCGGCATTCATCTTCTCTCTGATAGAAAGCTGCAAGCTTAATGACATAGCCCCTCAAGATTACCTGAAGCACTTGTTTGAATGTATTCTTCATGGTAAGGTCTGCGACAAGACGGATCTTCTGCCATGTTTTTATAAACCGGAATGTTAAAACAAAAATATTTTCTTGCGGACATTTTTATTTTATCGGCTGAAAAACAGCCGAAAAATCGTCGTGGCGGAAAATAGTATGGTTACTATTCCATGGGAAATTAGAAGAAGAAGCATTATCCAATTTACTATGTCAATTATGTCAATCAGACATATCAGACATATATGTTCACGTTGCACATATTGAAAATTCTCCCAATTCTGTATGTGAGGCAATGTTAATAGGAATGCCGGTTATAGCATCCTATGCAGGAGGAACGGCATCATTACTGGAACATGAAAAAGAGTAAGCAGTCAAAAAATGGCTATTAATTGAAATAGATAACTTCGCTGCCAAGCAAAATTTATGGAATTATGTATAGCAGTGAAGATCTTGAAAGGTTTTACTTTCAGTACCAGAGCGAGGCTCTGCCTCATGGAGAATCTCTTCAATCGTTTTGTTTAAAGAACAAAGTTCCTTATAACATTTTCCAAAAATGGTTCAAGGACACTCGCAAGAAAGTAGTTGAAGTTCAGGTTGATGGTGCTCCTGGGCTTACTCATGAGGAAAAAGACAAGACCGGTGATCAACCTAAACCAGTATCAAAAAGCAGTACTGACTATCCTGTCCGCATATGGATAGATATTCGTATCAGTAATGGATTACACTTGTCCCAAAAGAATTTAAGCTACCAGGATTTGGTCCGTATGGTAGAGAAGCTGGAGGGTTTATGCTGAGTGTTACCGGTCTGAATCATTTTTATTATGTGCGTGACTTTACCGATATGCGTTGCAAGCACAGCCGTGTGTTGTCTATCATTCGTGAACGTCTTCACAGGGAACCGTGTGATGGTGATGTCTTTATTGTCATGTCTCGAAATCGAAGAATAGTCCGTATGTTTTCATTTGACAATCGTTCATACAGCCTGTTCGAAAAGAAGTTTGTGTCAGGCTATCAGTTCATGAAAGTAGAGCGAAATGGGTCAGACACTGTTTATCGTATTGACTGGAAAGATGTGCTTCTGATACTGGAAAATCCAGTAGTTAAAGTATTAAAAATCAGATAATTAATATACTTATTTACTTGTTGTTTTCCGATTATTTTGCTACCTTTATACCTGTAAATCAAGGTGTTAAAGATGATCGAACTGCAACATATAATCGACTCAAAAAGGGAGTTGTTGAGTAGGGAAACCTACTCACGGAACCCTATAAATTATAGTGAAGGTATGGCAGACGATCAAAAAGACCGTTTTATTCAGTACCTGGCGGAACAACATCAGGAGGATGAGTTGACCATCAAGGCGATGAAACTTGTCTTGGAGGATTTCATGAAAAATCAGAAATCTCATGACGAACAAATGGCCTTATTTCAGGCGAAACTGTCTAATTTGGAAAATCAGTTATCGGAAGAGCGTAAGCTTCGCAAATCGGCAGAACGTAAGGCAAAGTCTCTTCAGGAAAAACTTGATTTTGCCAATCAGGAACTTTTTGGCGACAGACGTCAACGGATAAACTCTAAAGCTAAAAAGAGCGCTTCTGACCGACAAAAGGAGAAAGATGATTATGACGGCACGGACGATACACTCCGTACGGATTCTGTAGCCAATAACGAATCTCGGAATGAGGCGGCTCTTCCCCCAAAGGAACGTGACCTGAGCAATCGTCCCGACGGATATAAAACGATGGGAGTAGCGGGTGAACCGATAGAGCATCCTTCTGATTTGTCAAAGGTTCCCGGACGTATCATTGAAAGAAGGATGGTACGTGTATTCAGTTTCCGTACTTTCCTTACGGAAGAATGTTTTGAGATGGTTCATTATGCGGAGCCGGGCAAAAAGCCGAGGTGGGGTTATTTTCCCTCTGAAGGTCATCCGGAGGTAATAACCAAATTCGAGGGTACTAAAGCCACTCCTGAATTTCTGCAGGCCATCGCCTATGAAGTTTATGTCAAGAATGTGACTTTTGGTCTTCTTCACCAGTGGCTGACAGACATGGGCATGACCATTTCTAAAAACACCTTACGTAACTGGCTAAAGAAAGGCAAGAAATACCTTGATGAACTGGTTCGTGTATTGAAGTCTGTTGCTTTGGAAAAGGACTCGATTGTGAACTGCGATGAGACCTGGTGTAAAGTGCGCAAATATGACCACTATAAGAAGTGCTATATTTGGGTATTGGTCAACAAGGCTCAGAAAACAGCCATTTTCTTCTATGAGAATGGCTCCCGCGGCCGTGAGGTGCTTACCGACTTCCTGGGTGATGCGGAATTGAAGAGTATCATGTCCGACGGGTACAATGCTTATGTTTTTATCGGTGATGAGTTGAAATCAGCTCAGTTTAAGGATACTATACATCAGGTCTGTATGTCTCACATGAACAATAAGTTCGTTAAAGCCGCTAATCAAGGAGGCGAACCGATGGCCGAACGTTTCTCAAACCTTTTAAAGTGGTTCTTTTTGAAAGAACATATTTACGATGAAGCCGGTCTTACTCCGGAAGAGAGGCTACGGGAAAGGCAAAGTTTGGAAACGAAAGAACACCTGATAGAATTGCGCAGCCTGTTAGAGAGTGAACTGTCGAAGAATTCAGAATTTAGAAGTCAGTATTATACAGAAGCTCTTAATTACTTGAAGAAGTTTTGGAAGGAACTATTTGCTTTTCTGGGCGATGGAGATCTTCCGATAGACAACAATCTGGCAGAGCGAACCATTCGAAAGCTGACTACTCAACGCAACAATTCACTTCATTATGGCAGTGATGCGGGTGCTGAGATGGCTGCCACTTATCATAGTGTAATAGGAACGGTAAAGCTTCATGGCAGTTCTGTCTGGAACTTCATCGGCACTTTTTTCAAAAATATCTTTAACGGATGCAGGGACTATGTTAATATGGTTCCCGGCAAAATCACTTTGGCTACCAGCCAATGTTAAATTCAAAACTAATTAATTAACGAAACTCGATTTAGGGCACTGAAAAGTGCCCTTTCAAAGGGGTATGTCCTAAATTGAGTGCTTACTGAAAAAGAAGGTATATTATATCAAGACGGCAACCCCTATGTTCTTGCTGGTTCAATTATTAAAATGACACAGGATACTGAACGAACAAAACTATATGCCTATGAAGCACACAAAAGGGCAAGCATCAGACATAACAAGACTAATGTTATAAACGAAATCCTTAATGGCTATAATGAAATTATAAATGATTTCCACTACTGTCCAATAAAAGTTGGCTAATCGGTCTTTGAAATTATTGAATTACAGTCTTTTAAGTGTCATTTCTGAATGAAACGGATTTGAATTTGTAGCTTAGCGGTCAAATTGAAGACCGCTTATGAACCAAGATAAATACGTATTCGCTCAACTTACCGCTTTTCTGAACAGAACACAGTTCAATAACTTTGTTCGCAAGTATGATGGTAATCGCTACGTGAAGCAATTCACCTGCTGGAATCAGTTACTTGCTATGATGTTCGGACAACTGAGCAATCGTGAAAGTCTTCGCGACCTAATTGTTGCTTTTGAAGCGCATCGGGCCAAGCAATATCATCTTGGTCTGGGACGCAATCCAATAGCCAAAGCCACTCTCGCGTATGCTAATCAGAATCGTGACTACAGAATCTTTGAAGACTTCGCGTTCTATATAATGAAGGAAGCTTGCGAAAGGCGAGCAACCAATATATTGGAAATTCCAGGAAATAAGTATGCTTTTGATTCAACTACCATTCCGTTGTGTTTATCCACATTCCCATGGGCGAAGTTCCGAAGAAAGAAAGGAGGCGTCAAAGCTCATGTCTTATATGACATTGAAGCACAAGTTCCAGCCTTCTATACAGTAACCGCAGCATCGAAACATGACTCTACGGCGATGTGCTCAATTCATTATGAACCAAATGCTTATTATATATTCGACAGGGCTTATGACTCTTTTAAGGAACTATATCGGATTCACCTGACAGGTTCCTTTTTCGTTGTCAGAGCTAAGACGAACTTGAAATGCACAACGGTTAAATGGAAGCGCAGGATGCCTAAGTATGTACTGACCGATGCTGAAGTGAAACTGACGGAATATCTCTCAGAGAAGAAATATCCCGAATCATTCCGACTCATTCGTTACTACGATGAAGAGGATGACCGTGAGTTTACTTTCCTAACGAATGCAACACATGTCTCTGCATTGGATATTGCCAATCTCTATAAGAAAAGGTGGTTGGTCGAGCTCTTTTTCAAATGGCTAAAGCAACACCTTAAAATAAAGAGGTTCTGGGGTACAACAGAAAACGCTGTCCTCATTCAAATCAGTGTGGCGATCATTACTTACTGTCTCGTAGCTATAGTTCAACACGATATGCAATTGAAACGCTCAACTTACGAAGTTTTGCAGATTCTAAGTATCTCTCTAACGGACAAAACCCACTTACGTGATCTGTTCGATAAGACTAATTTCAATGATGTCAAAGAACTCAATTGTCCCCTTTTTGAAGGACTATTTGATTAAATTTTTAACTCGTCCATTTTTATTGGACACTAATGAATGATTTCAAAAACATATTAGTAAATACACGAATGAAAATATACATTGTTAGTAAAGAACCATTCCCCTACGGAATGGCAGCGACGAATAGAATCATTTGCTATGCCAAAGCACTGAAAGAAGCCAATTTGCCATGTGAAGTTTTGATTTTCACTAGAACGGAGAAAGCAGGAACCGGTATAAAAAATGCCTTTGCAGGAGGTGTATTTGAAGGAATTACTTTTAAATATATCGGAGGAAAAAGTATTCGCAATAAACATGTTTTTATTCGTAAATTATTAGATCTGTTAGACCAACAGAAATTAATAAGATATTTGAAAAACAATCTAAAAAAAGGAGATGTCGTATTTGGATATTGTGGAACTCATGTTAACTTTATCAATAAAGTAATAGACACAGCTCATAAAAAAGATGCCATTTACATAAGAGAATTATGCGAATTACCTTATGGAACATCGCAAGAAACGCCTAAAAGCATCAAACTACGTAAGCAGGTATTATTAAAACAATTTCCCAAATGCGATGGCTTCATCGCCATATCTGATTCACTTGTTGAATTAGCACAAAAATACAAATCGCCTAAAGCTCAAATATTAAAAATACCAATCTTAGTTGATTATGACAAGTATGCTATTTCTGACATTTCTAATAAAGCAGAAATCCCGTACATATTTCATTCAGGGACTTTATATGAACAAAAAGATGGTATTTTAGGAATGATTGAAGCTTTTGGCATTGCATCACAACAACTTTCTTTCCCTATTCACTTCATTCTCACTGGTGATAAAAAGGAATCTCCTCATGCTACAGTGATAGATGAACTTATTATTAAATACCAATTACAAGATAAAATTCATTTTGTCGGATACCTAAACGAGGAAAAATTAAGAGAATATTTATCCCTAGCGGCATTAGTCATTATAAATAAATACGACACACAACAAAACAAATACTGCTTCTCAACCAAGTTGGCAGAATATTTGGCAGCAGGCAAACCCACTATTATAACTGATGTGGGAGAAGCTCAAAAGTGGTTAACAAATGAAGAATCCGCCATAATTGTAAAAAATGGAGATATTAAAATTTTAGCTGAAAAAATTACAATTCTCTTTTCTGATGAAAAGTTCAGGAAGAAATTATCCAGCCAAGGGAAAAAAGTATGCGAACAACATTTTAACTACAAACATTACGGAATAATATTGAAGAATTATATAGAATCAATTTACCAAACGTATAAAGATGAAAAGAAATAGCATTATTTACAAAGGATTAAGTAAGTTATTACTCATATGCTCGCCATTTTTATCTGATAAATTGTATCTACAATTGGCATATAGACATTATACGGGCGAAAAACTAAATCTAGAAAATCCTCAAACATTCTGCGAAAAGCTACAATGGCTGAAGTTATATAATCGAAAACCTCTTTATACCATCATGGTCGATAAAGTTAAGGCAAAAGAATATGTCGCAAATAAAATAGGCAAACAATATATAATACCAACATTAGGCGTTTGGGAAAATCCAAATGATATAGATTTTAGCAGACTTCCAAATCGTTTTGTCATCAAATGTAATCATAATAGCGGTAAGGGCATGTATATATGTACAGATAAAACAAAAATGAATATTAATAAAGTCCGCAGAGAATTACGGAAGGGATTAAAGCAAGATTATTATACACCATCTCGTGAATGGCCTTACAAAAATGTCCATAGAAAAATAATAGCGGAGCAATACATGGAAAGTAATGAAAATTCACTGATTGAAAATAAGGAAAAGCTGCATTTATTAGGAAATCTTCGAGACTACAAATTTTATTGTTTCAACGGTGAACCTAAATTATGCCAAATTATAAGTGATCGTGCTGTAGATGAAAAAATAGATTTTTATGATATGAACTGGAAAAGGATACCAAACTTAGTTGGATTAACCGCCAATGTACATAATAGCAATAATGAAATTCCATGTCCAAAATCGTTTAATGATATGTACAAAAATGCATGTATCTTATCTCAAGAAATACCTTTTTCTAGAATTGATTTTTATGACATAAATGGAAAGGCCTATTTCGGGGAAATTACTTTTTTTCCGGCTAGTGGACTTGGCTCTTTTTATCCGCAAAAATGGAACGATATAATTGGGGAGTGGATTACACTCCCATCAAAAACTATAGAATAACCATGGAACAGGCAAATAATAACCGAAAAAAAATTTTATTCTTTTTACCCGCTAATACAGGTGGTGCAGAGCGCGTCACAATTACGATAGCCAAGTTTTTGGATCAAACAAAATTTGAAGTCAAATTTGTAATAGTTTCTAAAAAACTTGGAAATATCATCAACTTTATTCCCAAAGGATACCCAATTATTCATTTGGCAATTAATAATATTTGGTGTATGGCGACCTTTCATATTTATAAGATACTATACAATGAAAAACCAGATTCTGTTTTTTGTTCTTTACGTTATTTAAGTTCTCGTTTAATAATTGCCGCTAAATTAATGGGCAATATAAAAATAATAGTCAGGTGTGAAAACGAACTTAGTAACTTAAGATTAGATCAACGCGTTTTAATGAAATATACTCATCCGTATGCAGATTATATTATTGCTCAACAAGAAGAAATGAGACAGGAGCTTATTAATATTATGCATTTTAATGACAAGAAAATACTAACAATACAAAATCCCATAGACACTTCTACTATTGATGAAAAAATTAAAGAAAATTCACCATATAATAAAGATGATAAATCCATAAAATACGTTTGGGTCGGCCGATTCGATAAAACCAAAGGACAAGATATTTTAATTAAAGCATTTCATATTGTTCATAAAACAAATTCTAATACACATTTATACCTTATCGGAAAATATGATTGGAATCGTCATTATGATAAAACCATAAAAGATTTAATTCAAAAATATAGTCTAACAGAATATATTCATTGTATTGGATTCGATGCCAATCCATACCGCTGGATAAAACATTGTGATTGTTTTGTTTTACCATCAAGACTTGAAGGTTTACCCAATTCCCTTATCGAGGCTTTATATCTAAATAGACCTGTAGTAGCCACCCAATGCATTCCAGTCATAAATAGAATAATTAAAAATGGTTTTAATGGATATACAATTCCGACTGAAGACTATAATGCCATGGCTAAAGCCATGATTAATGCATTGCAATTAGATACAAGAAACATCACCTATCAGTCAACATCCAAAGAAATGTTCATTAATTTATTTAATTAATTCATCTGCAATACATTTGAATCCAAAATAATTATCTCAATTCTTCAAGAATGAAAGTTATTATAACTGCACCTTCATTAAATTCTTTATATAACATTGGCGGCATCTCTTCCGTTACTCAGTTCATTATAGTGAATAATCCAACCGTTAATTATATTCATTTTGAACTAGGGAAAAAAGATAAAGAGAAACGAAATATCATCCGAATATTCAAATTAATAAAAGACTGGTTTAATTGGATAATTTGCTTAAGAGATAACAAAGATGCTGTCATCCATTATAATTTTGCACTTAGCAAACCCAGTATTCTAAGAGATCCCTTATTCTTTTTTCCTGCATACTGGATGAACAGGCATGTTATCATCCATGTTCATGGCGGTATTTTTCTGACAGCACCTCATATTCCCCAACCTTTTCGTTGGATTCTAAATAAAGTTTTCTGCCATCCGTTTTCTTTCATCGTGCTGAGTGAACAGGAAAAGAAAACAATAAAACAAAAATTTCAAGCGAGATACATAACAGTATTACCCAACTGCATTGACCTAAAAGATGCAGAACTGTTTGCAAGAAAAGAGCCCCACGAAAACAAGCCTATCACAATAGGATATATTGGAAGAATAGCATCGACCAAAGGTATGGATTACTTATTGAAAGCATGCGTAACGCTCAAAGAACAAAATATACCTTTCTCGTTGAAACTGGCAGGAAGCGAAGAAATACACAACCAATATATTCCACAATTCAAATCAATCCTAAATGAACAATTTGAATATTGTGGAATCGTTTCCGGCTCATCAAAAACTGAATTTCTTAAAACAATAGATGTTTTCGTATTACCATCTTTTTTTGAAGGATTACCCATGTCCCTATTGGAATGCATGAGCTATGGCATTGTTCCGATAACTACTAACGTAGGATCTATCAGTGAATATGTACAAGATGGACAGAATGGTATTTTCATCAAAGTAAAGGACAGCCAAACTATAGTAGAAGCAATTCTGAAATTGGTACGAAACAAAAAATTAATATCGGAGTACGGGAACCAAGCTAAAGCAACCGTATTTTCAAGATTATCTCCCGGTATGTACATTGACAATCTGAACAAATTATATCAAGGCTCACCAGCCATTTAAACAATTTTTATTATGTCAGTATTTAAAGACAAAGTATTATTGATTACCGGTGGAACAGGTTCTTTCGGTAATGCCGTACTGAGACGTTTTTTAAACTCAGACATCAAAGAAATCCGTATTTTCAGTAGAGATGAGAAAAAGCAGGATGACATGCGCCATCACTTACAAAATCCGAAAGTGAAATTTTATATCGGTAATGTACGTGACCGCCAATCGGTAGACGGAGTCATGTCTGGTGTAGATTATGTATTCAGTGCAGCTGCATTGAAACAAGTACCAAGTTGTGAATTTTTCCCTCTCCAGGCTGTTCAAACAAACGTTATCGGAACAGATAATGTTTTGGAATCGGCCGTTGCACATGGAGTCAAAAATGTAGTGGTTCTTTCGACAGATAAAGCAGCTTATCCTATCAATGCCATGGGTATCAGCAAAGCTATGATGGAAAAAGTTGCTATAGCCAAAGGACGTCAGCTGGGCGAAAATGCTCAAACGACCATTTGTTGTACACGTTACGGTAATGTAATGGCAAGTCGCGGTTCAGTAATACCACTATGGGTAGAGCAAATAAAATCCGGTAAGCCAATAACCATCACCGATCCCAATATGACACGTTTCATGATGACATTGGATGATGCTGTTGACTTGGTTATCTATGCCTTTGAACACGGACATAATGGAGACTTGTTTGTACAGAAAGCTCCTGCAGCTACACTGGATACACTGGCCAAAGCTTTGAAGGAGACCTATGCGCAAATCAATCCGAAATATGGTCAAACCGAAGTTAAAACTATCGGTACACGTCATGGTGAAAAACTCTATGAAACCTTGGTTACCCGTGAGGAAATGGCTAAGGCCATAGACATGGGGAACTATTATCGTATTCCATGTGACAACAGAGATTTAAATTATGACAAGTATTTCACAGAAGGAAACGAGGCTATGGCCAAAATAGAAGATTACCATTCTCATAACACCAGAAGACTGGATGTAGCCGGTATGAAGGAACTGCTTCTGAAATTACGATTCATCCGGGAAGATTTGGGACTTGAGGAAAAAGCTAAATCATCTGAAATTAAAAGTGAATAAACAGCTCAGAGAATGAAAATTTTAGTAACCGGTGCAAAAGGATTTATCGGGAAAAATCTGATAGCCCAATTGCATAATATACAAAGTGGTAAAGCCCGTAACTACGGGCTGGCATCAGCTGATAATCTCACGGTCTTTGAATATGATATAGACAGTGATCCCGCAGAGTTGGAAATCTATTGCAAGAATGCTGACTTCGTATTCAATTTAGCGGGAGTAAACCGCCCTAAAGACCAGACAGAATTCTTGAAAGGTAATTTTGGATTTGCTTCTACCCTGTTGGATACATTAAAAAAATACCACAACACATGTCCGGTCATGATTTCATCGTCCATACAGGCCGCTTTGCATAATCCGTATGGAGAATCCAAAAGAGCAGGTGAAGAACTGATGGAGTCTTATTCCCAAGAGACAGGCGCCAAAGTTCTGATTTATCGTTTTCCCAATGTTTTCGGCAAATGGTGCCGGCCAAACTATAACAGTGCTATTGCCACATTCTGTAACAACATAGCTCATAATATGCCCATACAGGTGAATGACCCGAATGTTGTCATGAATCTGGTATACATAGATGATGTTGTAGATGAACTGATTGCTGCCTTACAAGGAAAAGAGCACAAGAACGGAAAGTTTTGTGAAGTACCTGTTGTACATACCATCACATTGGGTAAAATCGTAGAGCTGTTATATTCATTCAAAGAATGTCGGAATACGCTGGATGTACCGAATGTCGGTGACGCATTAACAAAGAAACTTTTCGCCACATATCTTTCTTATTTGCCTAAAGAAGAGTTCAGCTATCCGCTAAAAATGAACATGGATAATCGAGGAAGCTTTACAGAAATTATCCGGACAACAGACAAAGGACAATTTGCTGTCAACATTTCCAAGCCAGGCATTACCAAAGGACAACATTGGCATCATTCTAAAGTAGAAAAATTTGTAGTTGTTCATGGACACGGTCTGATTCAGCAGCGTAACATTCTATCTGACGAAGTCATCAATACAGAAGTATCAGGAGATGCTATCACTGTAGTAGAAACAATTCCCGGATATACCCACAATCTGATTAACCTGTCGGATACGGAAGATTTGGTAACTTTTATCTGGTGCAATGAATGTTTTGACCCAAACCGCCCCGATACTTATTTTGAAAAAGTTTAACTTAGAAAGAGTAGTGTAATGAATATAATCAATACATCCCTATTGGATAAAGTAACCGAAGATGCACGAAAAAATGAGCGGTTGAGAATGAATTATAATTTTCACCACAATCTGGATGCAAAAGCACAACGACTGCTAAATGCATTGGAACCCGGAACCAAACTTCCCATTCATCGGCATGTTCAAACGGACGAAACTTACTTATTGTTAAGAGGCCGAATCCGTATTCTGTTTTATAGTGACAATAAAAATATTACAGAAATTTGCGAACTTAACCCCCTGGAAGGTAATTTCGGAGTACATATTCCTGCCGGGCAATGGCATACCCTGGAAGTATTGGAAAGCGGTTCGGTAATCTTTGAAGTAAAAGACGGCCCATATACTCCCCTCACACCTGAGAATATAATGGAATAATTCTAAAACGTTGAAACAATGAAAACAGACTATTCTGATGTCCATTTTCAAAATAATGGGAAATTGAAATTATTGATCATAGTAGGAACCAGACCTGAAATTATCCGCCTGGCAGCCGTAATAAACAAATGTAGAAAATATTTTGACTGCATATTGGCACATACTGGACAAAACTATGATTATAACCTGAATGGAGTATTCTTCCATGACCTTAAGCTCAAAGACCCTGAAGTCTATCTGGACGCAGTAGGAGATGACTTGGGAGCTACCATGGGTAATATTCTGAACACAAGTTACAAACTGATGGTACAAATACAACCGGATGCTGTACTTGTACTGGGGGATACCAATTCTTGCCTTAGCGTAATCAGTGCAAAAAGACTACATATCCCTATATTCCACATGGAAGCAGGCAATCGTTGTTTTGATGAATGCCTGCCGGAGGAAACCAACCGAAGAATTGTAGACATTATTTCGGATGTAAACATGTGTTATTCGGAACATGCTCGGAGATACCTGAATGCATCTGGAGTGGCCAAGGAACGTACTTATGTGACAGGATCTCCCATGGCTGAAGTATTGCATGCCAATTTAAAGGAGATTGAAGATTCCGATATACATCAAAGGTTAAATCTAGAGAAAGGAAAATACATTCTGTTATCAGCACATAGAGAAGAGAATATCGACACTGAAAAGAATTTTCTGTCACTGTTCAATGCCATCAATGCCATGGCTGAAAAATATGATATGCCCATACTTTACTCCTGTCATCCACGTAGCAGAAAAAGACTGGAAGCAAGTAAGTTTGTGTTAGACAGAAGAGTTATTCAACATGAACCACTTGGATTCCATGACTATAATTGCCTCCAGATGAATGCCTATGCCGTGGTTTCGGACAGCGGTACACTTCCTGAAGAAAGCAGCTTTTTCACTTCTGTAGGTCATCCATTTCCGGCTGTATGCATCCGAACCAGTACAGAAAGGCCAGAAGCCATGGACAAAGGTATATTTTTCTTAGCTGGTATCGACGAAAATTCATTACTACAAGCTGTTGACACTGCCGTAGAAATGAATAACGAAGCAGACTATGGAATACCGGTACCCAACTATACAGATGAAAATGTGTCCACTAAAGTGGTCAAACTGATTCAAAGTTACACTGGGGTAGTAAACAAAATGGTATGGAGAAAAGCATAAATATGAAGCAAGACCTCAAGCAAATCAATATCTGGAATATCAAATACAATCTTCTCAATATTGAGGAGATTGTTAATATTGTAGATCAGTGGTTAAGTGAAGGGAGAAGAGGTATTCATTTAACTGGAGCCAATGTAGATACGATTGTATGGGCACAAGAAGACGAATTATTAAGAAAAGCAATTTTAGATTCTGATATAGTCAATGTAGACAGTTTTATGCCTACATTTTTTCTTAAAAGAAAAGGATATCCTATCCAACACCGTGTACCCAGCCCAGATGTTTTTGAATCTTTTCTAAAATTAGCAGACCGAAAAGGAATGAAAATTTTCTTCTTGGGAGCAAAAGATGAAACATTAGAAAAACTAAAAATGATAATCCATTCCGAATATCCACATATCAATATCGTAGGCAGTCGAAATGGATATTTTAAGGAATCTGAACAGGATAATATTGCTATGCAAATATCTGAAAAAGCTCCAGATTTCCTCTTTATTGGTATGCCTTCACCTATGAAAGAGAAATTCATTTTAAAATATAAAAAGTCAATCAATGTAGGATGTTTTTATGGTATTGGTGGTGCTTTTGATGCGAAAGCAGGCGTCCTCCCCCGTCCTCCACGATGGTTAAGAGGATTTGGACTGGAATTTTTCTTCAGAGCCATTCGCAATCCTAAAGTTTATGGCAAAAGAAGTCCCAACTATTTCAAGTTTATAAAAATGGCTTTAAAAAAATGAATACTTATCAAATAATAATCAAGGCGACAGCTATTTTACCATATGTAACAGATAAGGTATTAGGCTATTTTTACAAAAAGGCCATGAGGCATTGTGGAAAACATGTATATCTTAGACCACTATATTCTGACTTCAAAGGAATAGAAAATTTGAGTATTGGTGATTATACAAATATACCTAACAATAGTTCGTTAAACATTAGCCTAGCCTAAGCGGCTTTGGCAGTAAATAAAATG
>ERZ779982.384-NODE-384-length-24633-cov-3.305883_pt1 | contig 24633 bp, 20 predicted proteins | sample MGYA00511936_ERZ779982 | MGnify/ENA primary metagenome ERZ779982 (study PRJEB29588, sample SAMEA2146682) | human gut metagenome | biome: human gut; feature: human-associated habitat; material: faeces | place: Denmark | collected 2008/2010 ... | reverse complement strand
GCTTTTGCCTGCATCGCCGGTCCATAGAGATTTGAAAGCCTGACCGAATGATTTTCCGAATGTCTTAGAAATATTTACAAAATTTTCTCCGGCATTTTTCATACGGCTAGCCATTTTGGTACCAAAACCCTCTCCAGGTTTTGCAATATGACGTTTTCTATTTGAAATTGCATCAAAGAAATTAGTCCAGCTGTTCTGAACAGCAAGTCCAACGCCAACGCCAGCCCAAGCATATGATGATAGACTCTTCGCTGTCTTGGTTGTTGAGATAATGCTTTGAATAATAGGAGTTGTTTCTGTTACAGAATCATTCAAATCTTCACCTAATCCAATTTTCTTAGCAATTTTATCGTAATATTCGACCCCGATATCTTTTTGGATTAAATCTTTTCTAAAGAATTCCCTGCTGTCATAAACTTTTCTCTGCTGTATTTGCGGAACTATATTAGCAGCTTCTCCAGCTTCTTTTGGAAGAGGATAATATACATGCTCAATCGGAAGTTCTATATCAACACCGGTGCCCCAGTAAACAGGTCTGGTAACTAAATCGTTAGAGAGTGTTTTAAACAAACCATATAAAACAACCCCGAGAGCCATTTTATTTCCATTAATATTTGCAAGTTTCTGGGATTTCGGGTTCAAATCTTTCAGCAGATTAAATAATCCCATAAACATAGCACTTCCAAGTAAATATGGCACAATCCCCATTGATAAAAATTCATAGAAATCTGAGTTTACATCACCCTTAAAGCCTTTTACAGGATACTGCAAAAATGCATTTGTTGTTTTCTGGTATTTTTGCTGCATTCTTGTACGTAAAGTATTAGGCAAAATTCTGGATTCTACTTCACCGTTTTCTTTCTTCTCCGGTTTAGCTCCAAACATAACATTATTATCTGCTAATTTTACTGCTTTAATCATACGAACCCCATCTGGTACCTATATATTAAAAGTCCCTAAAATTTTATTTTTTGCTATTTAAAAAGCATGAACTTTACATTTTTTTACAATGTTTTAGACATATAAAACACACACAATTAATTTAACAAAAACAAAAAAATAATACAAGAAAAAAGGACTATATTAGTCCTTTTTCAACTATTGCCTTTCTCCTAATTCTTTGTCCATAAGGTAAAGCGAAACCTTGTCTTCGCCAAAGAGTTCAAGGCGCTTAATTATATCGCGTACTGTCTGTTCTTCTTCGACCTGTTCATCTATAAACCAGTCTATAAAAGAAAGAGTAGTTCTGTCGCATTCTTCTTCTGCAAGTTTTGCAACTTTCATGACAGATTCAGTGATACATTTTTCATGTTCAAGTATTTTATTAAATATTGAGATAATTCCATTAAACTCAAATTCAGGAGTTTTTATCTGCTTCAAGGTTACAAAGCTGTTTCTTTCAATCAGATAGTCAAAAAGTTTAAGACCGTGTTCTACTTCCTCCTTAGCCTGTTTCTTTAGCCATGAAGAAAAACCAAATAACCCGAGTTCTTTTAAATATGCAGACATTGAAAGATATAAATATCCTGAAAAGAATTCTTTGTTAATTTGTTCATTTATAATTTCATTAATTTTGTCACTAATCATTCTTATTTTCTCCCCATAAACCGTGTATATTACAGAATTCAATTGCATCAATTTCTTCCGGAAGGCAGGTTATATTAAATTCCGCAATATCACCAGGATTTAAGTACTTAAGATGCAGTTCAGATTTATCTTTTTTATAAATTTCTATAAACTGAATATAATGTTCAGGAAGCATTGGATGAGATTTCACCTGTACAAATCTGTCATTTTCCCTAAATTCTACAATTGGAGCATGCTTCTCACCTGTTTCACTTTTGTCATGCTGAATAGACTGAAGTTTCATAGGCTGGCCGCAGCAAACAAGCTCTCCGGCTCCAGATAGAATAACTTGAACCAGATTTCCGCATACTTCACATTTATATAACTGTAATTTTTCTGTTGCCATATCGATATCCTTTCTGTATTTTATATGTTACCTGCTTACTATTTATTTTCATTGCCGGAGATGGCAATTTATGTTACTATCTAATGTATGGATAATTTTTTCTCTACAAATACTTCACAGGAAAATAATTCTTTAAACTCGCAGTATGATAATTTAAAAGACAACTACGAAAAAATTTTTATTGAAGCTGCTGAAAGTATAAGAAGAGAAATTAATCAATTTAAACCTGATGACAGTGTTTGTAAAAAATGTACTGTAAAAGATTGTAAAATTGAAAAAAAAGATATATTCTCGCCATACCCGATGAACTGTGAATACAGGGACTGGCAGCTTAAGACTTTGACTTTTTTAGCAGGTGATTACAAACAAAAACTCAAAGCTGCATACAAATCTATAATGGATAAGAAAAACGAATACACCTGCAGCAGATGTGCAGCCTGCTGCAAATTAGCAGTAAGCGAATATTCTTACACTCAGCTTAAACAAAGGGCTATGAGAGGAGATAAATTTGCTTCTGACTTTGTTTCAGTTTTCGTACCTTATGAAAATGAAGAAGATGCAAAAAAAGTTAATCCTGAATATTTTGAAATGCTTAATGAGCTTGTCGAGGATAAAACTTACTACTATTACTGTCCTAAACTTGACGGCAACGTTTGTACTATATATGAAAATCGTCCGAATATATGCAGAGAATATCCTCATAATCCGCTTAAGCTGCTGCCAGCATCTTGTTCTTTTAACGCATGGAAAAATGAAGTTGCTCATCAGGCAATGCTTCTAAAAGCAAAAGTGGATATTATAGAATTTTATAAGGAAAAGCTGCAATAATGATATTAGCCGGAATGAAACTTGAAGAAATAGAAGATTTAATGAACAAGCTGGGAGCTACAAAATTTAGAGCAAAACAGATTCATAACTGGCTTTATGCTAAATCCGTTTCCTCAATTGATGAAATGACAAACCTTTCTAAAGATTTTAGAGAACAGCTTAAACAAACAGCTTCTGTGACCGAAACAAAGATAAAAATTAAACAGGTAAGCAGTGACGGAACAATTAAATATCTTGTTGAATATCCTGATGGTGAGTGTGTAGAAACAGTTCTTATGCGCTTTGATAATCGTGCTAATCTGACTGCCTGCGTTAGCTCTCAGGTAGGATGTGCTGTAAATTGTTCTTTCTGCGCAACCGGAAAAGGCGGATTTAAAAGAAATCTTACTTATAAAGAAATTATTGAACAGGTTTTAACAATTCAAAGAGATACAGGGTTAAAGGTTACAAACATTGTTTTTATGGGGCAGGGTGAACCGCTTTTAAATCTGGATAACGTCCTTAAAGCATTAGGAATTTTTAATAATGATTTCCAGATAGGAGCAAGAAGGATAACCATTTCGACAAGCGGGATTATTCCTGGCATAAAAAAACTTGCAGAAATGGATTTGCAATCTACACTTGCAATTTCGCTTCATGCACCAAACCACAAACTGCGTGCAGAACTTATGCCTATTGAAAACAAATATCCGCTTGATGAGCTAAAAAAAGCTCTTCTTGAATACATTGAGAAAACAGGACGCAGGATTACAATTGAATACATTCTTATACATGGTTTCAATGACACTCCTGCTGCAGCTAAAGAACTTGCATACTTCCTTAAAGATATAAAATGTAACATTAATCTGATACCGTATAATTCTGTTATTGAAAATGATTACAAAAAACCATCCGGAAATGATATTATGAAATTCAAATATCTGCTTGAGCATTCAGGTAAAAAGGTTACTGTAAGACTTGAAAGAGGAGCAGATATTGATGCGGCTTGCGGCCAACTAAGAGGAAAACAAGGATAAAACTATGAGCAATGTTTATCAAAAAAATATATCAGCATTAATACAAAAGAATCCGGTACTTGCACGCAGAATTACAGATTATGTTATTAAAGATGTGCCTCAGCTTATAAACGAAAACGGGTTTTACAATCTGGTTTATAAAAATACCCGCCTGCACAATCCTGCGAATCCGTTAGGAGAAGCACAGGAAATATTTGCAAGAGCAGAAAACACACCTGTTGCAATCCATTTAATATATGGTTTAGGCCTTGGATATTTGTTTCAGGTAGCCTCGGCTAACTCTATCGGAACTGTTATACTTTATGAACCTGATTTAAATATTTTAAAAATTGCTTTTACACTTGTAGATTTCTCTAAAGACATTGAAAAAAACAATGTATTCATCGCAGACAACATTGACCTGCTTGGAGAGTATATTCATAAGAAATCAAATACAAAGAATACCCCGCTTATGCTGACAACCAGAGCATATCTGGAATTAAATAATGAAACTTTTGACGAAATGGTTGAAAATATTCAAAGAATGATTGGATCATTCAGTCTTGATTTGAAATACACACAGGAAAAGTTTTATCCACTGACAAGAAGCATTATTAGAAATATACCTCAGCTTCTAAATGAAATTCCGTTAACCGCTATCAAAGATGTATTCAAAGGCAAGACAGCAGTAGTAGTATCAGCAGGGCCTACTTTAGACAGAAACATTGAAACGCTAAAAAAATACAGAGATAATATTATTTTAATTGTTGTGGGAACTGCCATGAAAACTCTGGCAAAACATAATATTACTCCTGATTTTTTATGTATTATTGAGGCCTATGATTCATCTAAACAGATAGCCGGCCTTGATTTATCAGAGGTTAATTTTATAACAGAACCTTACTCAAATCCTAATCTGAGAAATTTCAAATTTAAACAGATTTATTCGCATATATCTCAAAATATGCCTGTTAACTCTATCTGGAGCAGTCTGACAGCTCAAAACATAAATGAATATTTATCAAAGGGAACTGTTTCATATACAGCACTCAATACAGCACGTATTCTCGGATGCTCAAAAATTGTTATGGTTGGTCAAGATTTGGCATACATTGAAGGTCAATGTTACAGTAAAGATTCTGCTTACAAAGACTTGGAATGTAGATATAATAAGGACAATAACAGATGGGAAATTACAGCAAAGAATTTTGAAGAATTTGCAAACTCGCTGAGTAACTCTCCTGACGAAGAAAAGCGCAAAAAAGCTGCAGAAAATCGTTTGAGGAATTTGAACAACTCTCTTTATTATGTCAAAGGCATTAAGGGTGACAAAATTCCTACAGAATCTGTTTATGCAGCATTCATAAAACCGCTTACAGAATTTGCAGAAATGTTCAATGATAGAGAATACATTAATACGTCTATGGAAGGTGCGCAAATTGACGGTTATAAAAACATGCCTCTTGAAGAAGCTCTAAAAGATACTCAGCCTATAGAAACGAGAGAAATAAAATCAGATTATAAGTTGGATTTAACCTCTCTTAAAACCAACATTACAACAGAAATTTCTAACCTTAAAAAAACAAAAGAAGATGTTCTTAACGGAGAAAAAGCTGTAAAAACGCTTAATAATGATTTAAAGAGATATAAAGCTCCGACAGTTGAAGTTTTAAAGGATTTAAAGAAAGTTTCTCAATTATTCTTAAACCTCAGTACCTCTAAGGCCGGCACATTATTTGATTTTATAACTGCATCAGAAAAAATTGATATAGATTATGAGATGAAAATGACCGGAAACTTTACAATAGAAACGTTAACTACACTTATAGCCAAGTTTTCAAACTATTTTAATAATGCCGAAAAGAAGATTGACAGAGTTATACAACTATTATCAAATACGCTGGAGAAACTATGAAAGTTTTAATACAAAGAGTAAAAAAAGCTTCTGTTACAATTGAAAACAAATTATATTCTGAAATTGAGTCCGGAATACTTGCTCTTGTAGGAATAGAAAAAGGCGACAGCACTGAACAGGTAGAAAAACTTGCAAAAAAAATAGTGAATCTACGAATTTTTCCGGATGAAAACGATAAAATGAATCTGTCACTCATTGACACATCAGGAGAAATGTTAATAGTATCACAATTTACTCTATGCGGTGACTGTAAAAAGGGAACAAGACCAAGTTTTGACAAATCAGCACCTCCGGAAGTTGCAAACGAGCTTTATGAATATTTTATCAAAGAGGTTCAATCATACGGAATAAAGACAGGAACAGGTGTTTTCGGCGCAATGATGGAGGTTGAATTAATAAACGACGGTCCTGTTACATTTATGCTGGAGGCACATAATGGATGATTTTAAACACTACACCGTAATGCTTAATGAAGCTGTTGATGCATTAGAGTGTGAGAAAGGTAAGATTTATGTTGACTGTACGCTCGGAGGGGGCGGCCATAGTGAATTAATCTTAAAAAGAATTTCGCCAAACGGCAGACTTATTTCGTTTGATATTGATGATGAAGCAATAAGGCATGCTAAAGAGCGCTTGAAAGATTACCCAAACCTTACAATAATCAAATCTTCTTATACAAATATCAAAGCAGAGCTTCAAAAATTAGGTATTGAAAAAATTACAGGCGGGGTAATCTTAGACCTCGGCGCATCTTATCATCAATTGACAAAAGCTGAACGCGGTTTCTCTTTTTCAAAAGAAGCTCCGCTTGATATGAGATTTGACATGGAAAGTAATTTTTCCGCCTATGATGTAGTAAATACATACTCGGAAGATGAATTGGTGAGGATTTTTAGTGAATATGGAGAAGAAAGATTTTCAAAGAGAATTGCAAAGAAGATTGTTGAAGTTAGAAGGTCTGAGCCGATTAGAACAACGAAAGAACTTGCTGATATTATTATCGCTGCGACTCCTAGGATTAAGTCTAATATACACCCTGCTACAAGAGTGTTTCAGGCTATTCGTATAGAAGTTAATAATGAGTTAAAAAATGTAAATTTTGTACTGCATGACATATTGGATTTATTAGATAAAGGTGGTATAATTTCTGTAATAAGTTTTCATTCTTTGGAAGATAGAATTGTAAAACAAATCTTCAAGTTTGAGAGCCAGAAGTGCAGATGCAATGAAATGATTTGCAAATGCCCGCCGCCAAGAATCGAATTAGTCAACAGGAAACCGATAATGGCGAGCGAAAAGGAGATTTTGGAGAATCCGCCGTCACGAAGCGCAAAATTAAGAGTCGTTAGGGCTATTTGATGTTGCGGATTTAAACCTTGGGAGCAGAGGAGTATATATATTGGTTTCGGCATTAAAAATCAACAATAAATCTGGGTTAGACTATTTCATAAAAAAACTTGCGGGGGAAAATAAAAAAGAATATCAGGTTCAGGAAAAGACGAAGAAGTCTTTTGTTGATAAGTCTGTTCAAAATCTCGCTGTTAATAGTATAATAGAAGGGTACTTTCCAAAGGAGAATTTAGTCAAAGATATGGCAATAAAACGAGTTAATAAAACATTATGCGTCATATTAAGCTTACTAATAGGTGTTGTTATTGTAAGCTATTACTTTGTTATCTCCTGCGAGATGAAATTAAATGACCTCAGCCGTCAGACTGTCATTCTAAATAATGAGAATGAAGAACTTCAAAACAGACTTGATACACTAAAATCATTCAACAATGTAGATAAAACTCTGCAAGAGAATAATATGCTCCAGAGAGCAGGACAGGTTATTGAAACACCGGAAGTCACAGTTGACACACAAGTTGCGGCAAAACATCGGGTAAAAAAGAAAATTTTTGATTACGCAATAGGTTTTTAAAAATGTTAAAAATAGTATGCGGAGCTGGAAATGAAGATTGCGAGAGTGTTAAAAGACTGGTTTATGTATATGCAAAAGCCGGCTGTAAATATTTTGATATATCGGCAAGAAAAGAAATTTTAGAAGCTGCTAAAGAAGCTGTTTCACTAGCCGGACTTGAAGATGCCCATTTTTGCGTAAGCGTAGGAATCAAAGGTGACAAGCATATTACAAAAGCTAAAATAAAGGAAAGTGTCTGTATAAAATGCGGTAACTGCCTGCGTCACTGCCCCAATGATGCGATATTTCCATCTATTATGGTTAATGATAAACGCTGCATTGGATGCGGCACTTGCGCAAAAAAATGCCCTACAGGTGCAATGACAATGTATGAAAAGGATATTAATGTCAAAGAAATCCTTCCTTATATGGTAGAAAACGGGGTAGAAATTCTTGAACTGCATATTATGGGACATGACAAGAAGGATTTAGATTACAAGTGGGGAGTGATTAATGATTGTAATCCTAAGTATGCTTCAATCTGCATTGATAGAGAATTTTTCGGCAATAAAGAAGTTATTGACCGCGTAAGAAATATGATTGCTCATAGAAAACCATATACAACAATTGTACAAGCTGACGGAATTCCTATGAGCGGTTCAGATGACAGCTACAAAACTACCCTTCAAGCAGTTGCAATGGCTGAAATCATTCAGAATGCAAACCTGCCGGTGCATATAGTTCTATCCGGCGGAACAAACTCAAAAACAGCAGAGCTTGCAAAAATGTGCGGTATAAATTACTACGGTATAGCAATTGGCTCCTGGGCCAGAAGAATTGTCAAACCTTATATTAACTCTCCTGATTTCTGGGATTGTTTGGAATGTCAGCATCAGAGCATAGAAAAAGCAAAAGAACTCGTTAAAGCTTCTGTTTAGCCAGTCTTTCCAAAGCTTTTTCAAAATCAGCTTTGGAAATTAAAATCTTTTTTAAATCTTCGAAACCAAAAGTTCTTGCATCCATTTTTTCATGAAGTCCCAGGCGTTCTATTGCATTAAAGAATGCATCCGTAATCATTTCAGCAACATCCGCGCCGTTAAATTTATTCTCGAACATAGCAGTAACAAGCTTATCTACAGAAACATCTCCAAAAAGCGGTTGATTTTTAGAATGAATTTTAAAAATTTGTTTCAATCCTTCAAGATTTGGCATAGGAATTTCTATATGCAGTCCGAAACGTCCAGATGCAAGCAGAGCCGGATCTATTAAATTTTTCATATTTGTAGCTGCAACAATAAATGCAGGAGCTTTGCTCTTTTCTAAATCACTCATACAACCGAGAAACTGATTTACTATAGGGTCATCAAAACGAGCATTGGAAGCCCCATCCCTTGTTTTAGCAATTGAATCAAATTCATCAATAAAAGTAATTGATGGGGCATCAGCCACTGCTTTTTGAAAGACATCTCTTATTGATGCTTCAGAAGCACCCACCTGCGCACTTTTAAACTCATTTGCGTTAAATTCTCTATACTTCGCACCGGTTTCATATGCAAGCGCCTTCCCTAATAAAGTTTTTCCGCATCTTGGCGGTCCCCATAACAGAATACCTTTATTCAGCCTTATATTTTCGAAAACTTTCGGATAATTTATCGGACGGACAACATACTTTTTAAGTGTCGCTATAGCCTCATCTAAACCTCCGATGTCTGCAAATGTAAAAACTTTCTTATCATCAGACGTATTTGTTTCTGTACAAAGAGAAGTCACTGTTCTTTTATTAAACTCTTTAAGGTTTGTTATAGATTTCACCTTTAAATATTTTTCTGCATTTGAAGGATTATATTTGTAAGGCGGATTAAAAACAAATTTAGGTTTTTCTCCCCAGAGCAACTCACCAGTCCTTATTTCCTCGCCGGCACGAAGTTCTTTTACAAGCCCTGCTTTGAACTGGTGTTTATCACTATCAAAATCTTCTTTCGGCCGTTGCACAGTCAGAGGGAAAAGATTTCCCACCCCCATAATAAAAAACTTATCTTGTTTCTTGAATATTACAAAATCTGAATCTAAGGTAATTTTATTCTTCAAATCTTTTTTCTCAACATTCAATGTATACTTTTTTAATATTGGAGTATCTATCTTATCCGAGTTTTGTGACAAAATCATATCAGCAATTTCTTCATTTGAAGTCACAACAAGCAATGAATGTTCGTCCAAAGCTTCTAAACCATATCTAAATTTCTCTGAAACATCAGGAGATCCAAATATACCCCGAAAAACCATATTTGGTGCTGAAACTTTAGAGTGTAATTTGTACCGATTATTTAATAAATTAGTGCTATTTATTCCGACTATTCCAACTCTCATTTTAATCCCCGTGTTTATCCAATTATTTTGCTAAAATTGAAAGTTTTTCTCCTTGAATTGTCTGCTCAGGCTGTTTATACGGATATGATGCAAAATTATATTGTTTATTGTAATAAACTTTCTTCGGCGCACCTTTAAATATGATATTCTTAATATGTTTCAAAATCATTACGCCATTTTTAGCAGTCTTGCCATCCATTACAATTTTTCCGCCGTCTTTTTTAACAATGCCGAGTTTTCCGCCAATCTCTTTTACAACATACTGCGTTTTATCCTTGGCATTAGCGTTTGTAAATACCGTACCAACCGGAATTGCAATTCCTGCTCCAAGCATAATTGCATCTACTTCAGATTTTGGAAGTATTGGAATGTATTTATTATCTGGATTTATTGTTTCTATATTATTTTCTTCAAAGAATTTTTTACGTTTTTCCTCTGTATCCAAACCATATTTTTCAAAATAATTACATCTATTTGAAAAATCTACATCACCGGCATTAAACAGAGTTACTGTCATATCACCATTTGCACTCTGCATCATATAAGCAATCTTAGCAAAATCTTTTGATAGTAACCTTCTTTCTTCCTCTAATTTTTTCAGCTCTGCACTTAATGCTTTATCTGCAGTTTTACTCTTTAATTGCTCATTTATCTCATTTATTCTGTCACCAATATTCCCAAGTCTTGCCGTTGCTTCACTTCTTGTAAAGTTGTGAGCCTTAACCTCAAGAGCATAAGGAGTACCATTATTCAACGGAGCAAGTTCAGGATTACTTCTGTCTTTTAAAGCCCCGTTCATTGCACTCATAACAGTTCTTCTATATTTCGCAATATCAGATTCACCTTCGGTTTCTGTCCAAGGAAGAGCATTTCTGTTTTGAAGGTATACGTTTTTAGCTTTCTCTTCATAACCTGTCATACCAAGTTCATCACCTGAATACATTGTAGGTATACCAGGAAGCCCTTTTAAAAATTCCATAATCATTGAAGCTTTTACTACAGCTGCCTCTGTAGCAGATTTATAAGCAGAATCAATTATAGTTTCTTTATTTTCTATAGGCTTGCCTGATTTAAATTCTGCTTGCTTAACAGCCATTTTTAGAGCGACTTTAAGATCTCTTGCTGCATATCCATTCTTTTTCATTGCAGTTACAGGATCTTCAATACGCTTAAACCCTTCTGTATTAGCTAATACAGTATTTTTATCATATTTTTCTGCAAAAGCTTTGAAGCCTTCATCTAATGATTTCTTAGGGTTTGTTTGGGCATAAGCATCCTTGAGTAATTTTGCAAGCTGAACCGTATATAAACTATACTTGCCATAATCACTCTGACTGCCTAAAATATCTCTTGCATTTGCTTCATTACGTTCTTTTATTTTCGGATCTATATCCTTCCAATCCAAATCACCATGGACTAAGTAGTCAGAAATCTTTAACTCATTAGCTTTCTTTATTACTTCTGCAATTTCTGCATTTGTAAGGGCTACACCAGAGAGCTTCAAAATTTCTTCGAAAGCTGCTTGTAAAGAAGAAAGTTCTTTAATCTTAATTTTCTGCATACTATCAGTAACACCTTCACCGAGATAGTTACCATTAGTTAAGTCAATAAGCGCATCAATTAAGCGTTTTTTATCTTCTTCTGAAATTGATTTTTCTTCATTTATTACATCCATCAAAAGCTTGCTTGTTGCAACGGCTCTTGCTGATGTAGTTAAGAAGTAGTCATTATTATCAACATTTAATCTTAATTCTATTGGCACATCTGCTGCTGTTTTTGCACCAGATAATACTTCTATTGCAGCCTCGCGGGTTTTATGCCCTCTTTCATCTGAGCCAAGAATATTAGCATGGAACATTGACATATCAACTGCCAGACCATGAATCATACGCGGCTTATCATGGTTTCCCATAAAGGTATACAGGTTTCTCAGATAATCAACACTTCTTGTCTGCATTAGCAATTCAAAACGAGCTTTAAAACGGTCATGATTTTCGCTGTTATCAGTAGTACCAGTGTCAAATGAAGGAGCAAAATTCGTTAATAAATCCGTAAAGAAATAAGAATAGGCAGCTTCAGAGGTAATACCTGTTTCGTTAAAGAATTTTACAAAAGTATCAGGTTCTCCATTAAATTTCTGTCCTACATTTGTCATATTATTATAAGGATATGCATTTGAACCATATGTTTCTTGAAGTAATGGTTCTATATCTGTAATTTCAGCAACCAAGTAGGAATTTGGATTTTCTTGTTTTACTCCTTGTACAAATTTCTCCCAAAATTTTATTACAGCATCCCAGTTATCATCAAAAGCGTTATCTTCATTACGGATTGCATCCATATCAATAACATCTTTGCAGGCATCAAGCCTCCAGTCTAAACCGAGACCTGTTCTATCAACAAGAGCCTCAGCGATACGGAAACTGGAAGTATCTGTACCGGATATTCTTTTAGATATTGCCTCTGATACATAAGAAATATCACTATCAGAAAGGTGCTTAATTCCCTTTTCTATTTTCTTTTCTAGTTTTTCAGCCTCATCTTCCGGGCTGCTTCCGTTTATATCAAGAGCCTTTAAGCTAGTTCCTTCTTTCAAAGCTTCATAATCATAAGTTATTTCGCCATTTGGCAGAATTTTTGTCTTAAAATTATCACCGCCTAATGATTTGAGGAAAGCATATTTAGTAATATCCTGACCAACAAGCTCCATTACATATTCGCCGTATTCAGTATAGTCGCCGTTACTATCTAAAAGTTTTTCATTAGCTGTTTGATTGACCTGCTTAATAATTGCGTCAGCAAAGTCTTTAATTTCATTATTAAATAAACTATTTACTCGTTTGTAGTTTTTTACATATGGTTCAACAAGATGCGGATTGTTCTGTTTCATCAAGTCAAATCTTGAAACTCCGACTGTTTCATCCGTTGTTGCTCTGTTTGAGAAATATGATGTAGAAAGTACACCTACAGTATTTTCACCAAATTCCAGAGTATCAAGAGGAAGCTTCATCAATGATTTTACAGTCACATCATCCTTAACCATAACTCCTTTTGGGGCCAACAGATATTGTCCGTTCAAGATATTGCTGAGAGCTTCATTATTTAGTTTAGCTTCTTCCGGCAATTTTCCATCTTTGATTAATTTATTGATGTCTTCAACTGTTTTTGCTTTTCCCACGGTTTGAGCAGTATAAATGGTCTGAATATCTTTAACTTTACCAGTCCAGTATTTTCCAGACTGAATAGTCAAGTCTTGTACTTCTCTAGCACCGCGCTCAATCATTTGTTTTTCATAATCACGTTCAGAACGGCTTACGATTGCCTGCAGTAATTTTTCATCGTAGCCGGAAATACCGTAATTCATTTTTACCATATCAGTGTTAGCATCCCAGGTAACAAATCCGCCCTCTGTTTTCTTATCAATTTTAAAGTTAGAGAACTGAGCTGCCATGATTGTACCATCAGCAGAGTCAAGGTTAATATTCTTACCAAATTTTTTATTTAGTTCATTAATAACATCAATTCTTCTATCATATTCTTTAGGGTCTATCTGGAATATAAAGTTAATTACAGTATCGTCATGGTTATTTATATCAAGCGCTTTGCCTTCTGTTAATTTTTCATAGTTAATTATAGCTTTATCTAATGCTTTTATCTGCTTCTCGCTTGCCTGAGAAGCATCATAAATCTGAAACATTGTTTCTTTTTTAGAATTATAATCAGGATTTACGATTTTTTTATACGTACTATTAGCTTGAAGCTGATAATTATAAGGCGCATTAACAACTCTAAATCTCAGGTTTTCCTTATTTTTAGGGATAGCCCCCAGCCCCAGATTTGAATTTTTCAAACCGCTCATTCTGAACCAGTAATATGATTGAGGAGTTTTTTCCGCCCATCTCAAAGCATACTGGAAGTGAATACCTTCAAGTCCTTCTGAAGTAAATGTACCATCATAAACGTATTTCATCCCATTTGTATACAAATCTCTGAAAAATGATGCAAAGTTTTCTGTATTCCCCATGTTCGGAGAAACCTGCATGTTGTTTTTATTCCAGTATCCGAGAGACCAGCCTTTGGAACCGTTTGCAATCGGAGTAGAGAACATATATTTGTATCCATTTTCCTTCAAGTAAGGAATTGCCTTCTGAGCACCTGCAATACTTCCGCCGTAAATATTAGAAAAGTTTTTTATAACACCTTCCATTTTATTTTGGAAATCTTTATCATAATAGATTTCACCGGTATTTTCTTCTGTAAAACCTCTATACATTGCACCTGGCATTAAAGAATCAGGAGTAATCAAATACCCCGCACCTTGAACTATTGGAGTAGTTCCCTTGCGTGAAACAAGTGTATGTGTATAATTGCTAATAGGATCTCCAACATAATCAAGAGTTTTTGTACCATCTTTTGATTCAACTAAACCAACATTATGCACTTGTAATCGATTTACATATTCGCCATTTTGCTCTTTAACTTTAACACCGGTATCAGCACCTTCCCAGACAACCTTCCCTGTAGATTTGTCTTTTCTAACCACTTTATATGCAAAAGGCGCATCTTTATCTAAGTTAGTAATATCCTGTAAATTAACATCTACACCTTCCGGTTTTAAAGGTATTGTAGCAATTGGAGCCGCAGAAAGCTTATAGTTATAGTTTTCTGTCGGCGCAGCGCTGAAAATCTGGATTTCGCAGTTTTCTTTTTCACTGTTAAATGGAAAATTAAAACGCATTACCGTTTCGCCCAAATCATTCTTTACGTGCTGGTAGCCTTTAAACCCGATATTCTGTACACTATTAATTTTATTTACAAACACCTTCTGAAACTCCTTCTAAATATATAAAGAATGTAAAAAAATATTTTTTGCCATTTATCCGGCATGTAAATTAAAAATTTTACAAAATTTAATATTGTATATAATACACATTACCACTAAATTTCACATTTAATTATATTACATAAATATCAAATTTCAATTTCTATTTTATATAATGTCTGCCTGAGTATACTACCTCTTTCCAGGAGTTCAATTCCTTGAATTTTTCAAGAATTTCTCTGGTTCTTCTTGCTGCTGAATTTATAAAACCGGCATTTACACTGAATAGTTCGCCCAGAGAAAGTTTTTTGATATCATGACTATATTTCTCGCCAAGTATTGAGAGCTTTGTCATAATATTTTTAATCTTATTTTTGTCCCCCCATATTACTTCATAAAAATCCTTCTCCCGCTCTGTCCATATTTTTCCCATAATTTTATCGATGCTGTCGAGAGTTTTATATGCAAGGTAGAAACATGCCAGTACAGATTTATTATTTTTTCCTTCTGACTCGTTAATAAAACTTTTTTCACTGTCATTATCAATTTCTTTTAGCAATTTTACCGCACTTTCCTCAGTCGGAGTATCACCCAGTTCGATATTTTTATACTTTATACCGTATTCTGCAGCAAGATTTTTTAATTGTTTATTCTCTTTATCAATCTGGATAATTTGTGAATAACCTTTATGCCTTAAGTACTCCAAATCTTCTCTTTGTTTCTCAAGATTTTCTGAGGTTATTTCACCTGTGCTAAACTTTGAATCAATATAGAACAAATCTTTAATGTTACTATAGTTTTTAGGATTAAATACTGTTTCCAAATATTTTTGTGCAGGCAAATCCCAGCTGCGTTTGTATCTAAGACCGTTAAGAAGCATTTTATCCCACGTTGCCGGTTCGTTTTTATAAATATCAAGTGCCCGTTTTATTGTATCGCAGTATGATTTGTAAGGATCATCCGTAAGGAAAAGAGATTTTTCAGTTTTAAACCCGAGAATTTCTTCGTCCCTGCCTTCCCGCGGATCTACAATAATTTCGGCAAGCCCTCCAGCGTTAGATACTATCGGAATTGCACCCATCCTCATCCCCTGAAGCTGAACTAGTTCAAAAGGTGCAAATCTGCTGGGAATTAAAACTGTGTCCGATCCTGCATAAAACTGTGAAATATTGTTTATAAAACCGTCACACAAAACTGCCCTGCCCGGATATTTATACACTACATTCTCCAGATACTCTTTTATAAGAGCATAATCTTTACTAAAATCCGGCCCTGCAAGAATTATTTGTGCATCCTTTTCTTCTTCAAGCAATTTTTCTGCTGCTTTTATTACAATATCAACTCCCTTCTGCTGTGGATCGTATCGTGTAATAAAGGTCGAAACGAGTGCATTCGGGTCATTCTCAAGGAAACCATACTGCCTTGCACCTACTGTTTTATTAAAAGCAGTTTCCTTATCTGGTACCTTGGCCCCTAAAATTTCCTGAAGGTAAGATTTATTCATAGCTTTACCGGTTTTATAATCTAACAAATTGGAATTTGTTTCAAGCTCTTTTTCATTAGCAGAAAATGGATACTTAACAGGGTTAGTTGTTTCTTTTTCAGTTGCAGCAGGGTTATGGAGGCTGTAATCCATACCGATTGTTATGCCAAAACTCTTAAGCCTTTCTAAGTTCATCAGGTTAGAAACACCATCTGAATACCTGTCTTCCTCTGCTAATTCTCTTATGTATGTATCAGAACAACTTACTATTGAATCTGATGTCCTAACTGCAGGTACATAAAAGTTATAATATTGTTTAAACCACCCCTTTTTAGGAAAACTGTCCATAACCATACTATCCATAAATCCAAGATGATTTGTTGTGTATGGAATATATTTTTCATAATTTTCAGCAACTTTTAAATAAGCCGCTTTATAATCACCTCTCGAAATTTCTTCATTAATATTTAAAAGATGTAACTCGCCGGCTCTAGCTTCAACTGCTCTGCTGATTTCTTCAAGAAGAGCCCTTACACGCGGTTCAGCACAATGTTTGTCAAGTTCCTGATTGTTCAAAATATATGGTGCAGCTACCGGCGCACCTACACGCCCCTGATAGACAGGCCCGAAATTATTTATATTTGCTATTTTAATTTTATCCTTATAAAACTCATCCTTACTCATAGCTTCAATAATCGGTGCAGTTGTCCATTCATATGACATAACGTATTTAGGGTTAAAATCTTCAGCATCTTTTAGTTTTTTAAGAGCTTCAAGTCCTGCTTTACAGAAAGCTTCCTGATTTTTAACCTGATCCATTATCCAACCCTGATACTCTGTTTTGTTATTAGAAACATCATCAGGACAATAAAGAACATACACAGGAAACTTTACACGACTGTCATTTACCTTAAAAATCTTCCCTTTCCCGCTTTTTGTACCATAATCGTAATCAAAATCTATTCCAAGATCATCAACAGGAAACTCCTTGCCTTTTGGTGTTCTATATATCTGCTGTCCCTTATCATTGACAGGAACTCCGCCCTGAGCATTAAGCAGAGGAATTACACATCTCACATCCATACCGCGTTTATTTAACTCCGGTGCAAGTTCGCCTACAACATCAGCCATACCGCCTGTTTTATTTATCGGAACTGTTTCAAAAGAAACAAATGCAACCTGCTTTGGATTTTCTCCGCCTTTAAAAGCGATTGTTGAATATTTATTTTGTAATTTCTCAGATTTTTTTGCACGTATCCTATTTGTATAACCGGTATTATTTACACTTACAGCTAATATCATCTTTTACCTCCGTTCTGGAGTATCCATTTCCAGCAGCTTGTTATTATCTCATCTATATTTTTTTGAGGCGCCCATCCAAGATCTTTTTTAATTTTTGTATTATTGGCAATTAAACTTGGAACTTCGTCTTCTAATGCTGCTCCTATACGAAGCTTTAATTCCTTACCGGTTATATCAATACTTTTTCTTATAAGCTCACCCAGAGAAGTTCCCTTACCGGTACCTAAATTATAAGTTTGAGAAGCTGTATCCGGTTCTAAAAGCTTTGCCGCAGATTTACCAATTGCCTCTGTAACATCATCAACATGAATAAAATCTTTTACACATGTACCATCCGGAGTAGGATAATCATTTCCCATTAATGTAAACAGCCTATTATCCTTTATCAAATTTAGAAGTACCGTTATTACATTTTTACCAATATCCAAATCATTAAACCCGTGAGCTCCGGCGACATTAAAAAGTCTTAGGATTGTAGATTTTAAACCATAAACCTTGTAATCATTAATCAATTGTTCTGTAATGAATTTTGTTTTTGCATAAGGGGTTTTGGGAACTGGTGTTCTTTTTTCGGAAACTCTTCCTTGAACAGTTTTGGGATAAATTGATGCTGTTGAAACATACAAGATATTTTTAACATCATTGTCAAGCATAGAGTTAACAAGATTTCTTGATGCAATAACATTGTTATCATAATATTTCCTTGGATTAACTATTGATTCGGAATTATATGTTGACCCTCCAAGGTGGATAACTGCATCCACAGGCTTATTTTCTTTTAAAAGTTTATTGATTTCTGCTTCATTAGTCAAATCAAAATTTGCAAAAGAACATAAACTCTTATCAGTCTTATAGCGGTTTATCTCTGCAATAATAGTATCTAGATACTCCTGTTTATATTTATCTCTGCAACACACTATACAATTAACCCCGTCATCTGCAAGTTTGGGGACCAAATGACTTCCAATATATCCTGAACTGCCGGTAATTAATACATTCGGATCATATATACCTTTAAACCCTAAATTACCGGAATTTATTTTACCTATTAACATACAGACCCTTCCTAATAATTCTTTTCTTCCTCTGCTAAAATTGCAAAGTTAATTTCCCTTAATTTATTCCATAAAGTATCTTTAAATACCTTCATATCCTCTAAATCGCTTTTAGCTTTCATAATAATCTCTGCAGCCACACCGGAATTAGAGTAATTATTCAAAAGATCATGATAATTTTCTATAACCTTTTGCACTTCCCTATATTTTAAGAGAGTTTCAATTTTTTGTTTCTGCAAAGAATCAAATACAGCAACATTTTTATCGCGAATGCTGTCCAAAAATTTTAAATCTCTGGCTGATGCCTTGCAAGACAGCTGGTTGGTTTGTAATGTAACTTTCAAGACAGAACTCCTTTCTTTAAAAAGGATAAACCGCCTAAAAATAAAATTTGCTAGTTAATGAGAACTATTTTTTAAATATCCACTCCAGACATCATATTAATAAGCGTATCGATTGTATTCTGCATATTAACGCTGTCTGTAGTTCTTTGCTGTAAGAATGCATTGATTTTAGGCATCATTTCAATAGCAATATCCAGTTTCGGATTAGTTCCAGGCTGATACATACCAACGTCAATCAAATCTTTATTTTCCCTGTACATTGCCATAATTTTACGAAGTTTAGCAGCAGCCTCTTTATGCGGCTGGCTGGCAATTGCAGACATAAGTCTTGAAATACTGCCCAGTATATCGATAGCAGGATAGTGGTTAGCTTCTGCAACTTTTCTGGATAAGAAAATGTGACCATCTGTAATACCACGCACAGTATCAACGATAGGATCATTAATATCATCACCTTCCATAAGTACGGTATAAAAAGCTGTTATTGAGCCCTTTGGACTGTTTCCAGCCCGTTCAAGGACTTTTTGAAGCCATGAAAATATTGAAGGCGGATAACCTTTCATCGTTGGCGGTTCACCAATTGAAAGTCCAACTTCACGTCCGGCCATCGCACAACGCGTTACAGTATCTGTCATCAAGAAAACCTTTTTACCCTGATCCCTAAAGTACTCACAGACTGCTGTTGCAGTTAATAAACATTTTTGTCTGATTAGAGGCGGCTGGTCACCTGTTGAACAGACAAGTACTGATTTTTTCATACCTTCAGGGCCAAGAGCGTCCTCAACGAATTCTTTAACCTCTCTACCGCGTTCTCCTATTAGCGCAACAACGTTTACGTCTGCATCAGAATTTCTAGCAATCATACCGAGAAGTGTACTTTTACCGACTCCAGAACCGGCAAACAAGCCCATACGCTGTCCGCAGCCGAAGGTTAAACATGAATCAATCGCCCTTACACCTGTAGAGAACATTTCTGTAATAATAGGTCTTTCAAAAGGTCCCGGCGGCCTTCTACAGGACGCCAGAGAGCGCCTTCTATATCCATAGGCTTGCCGTCAATCGGATCTCCCATAGGATTTATCAGCCTGCCGAGCAGAAAATCTCCCACAGGAATTATAATAGGTTTTCCGGTCGTTGTAACAAGACTTCCCTGCCCGATTCCCGTACCGTCATAGAGCAAAAGCAATTGCGCAGCATCACCTTTAAACGCGACAACTTCTGCCGGTTTTTTCTCGCCGTTTGCAGCTTCAATATAGCATAAATCGCCAATTTTAAGTCCTGGAAGCTTGACTTCTACAGTCAAGCCAACAAGTTTTGATACGCTGCCTTTAAACTGGTACAAATCAAGATGCTCAATTTTCTCACTTACGCGGGATTTAAGATTGTCTATAAATTCCTGATCGACTCCATCCATAAGTTTATTTTAGCATAGATTAACCGATTACGCTAATATTCTATTAGTCCAACTTCGAGGCAGGCTTGTAGTAATATTTAATCTTGTAATATTGCTTGTGCCTGCCATCAAAATGTCTACTTTAGTAGCACTAACCGCGGGCGCAGATAGTCTGGGCTACATAAACACCTGAGGCAGAAGCTTGTATTAACCCTCTTGTTACACCGGCTCCATCACCGATTGTAAATAGATTTTTAACCCCTTCTGTTTCAAGTTCATTTGTCAATTTTACCCTTGCTGAATAGAATTTTACCTCTATACCGTAAAGAAGTGTATATCTGGAAGCCGTCCCCGGTGCAATTTTATCAAGCGCAAACAGCATTTCAATAATGCTTTTCATTTGCCTGTAAGGTATTACAAGGCTCAAATCACCCGGAGTTGCGCAGCTAAGAGTTGGTGTTATGATACTTGACTTAATTCTGTCTGGTGTTGAACGTCTTCCTTCAAGCAAATCGCCAAATCTTTGTACTAGTATTCCGCCTGCAAGCATATTAGCAAGACTTGCAATATGCTGCCCGTAAGCAATAGGTTCTTTAAATGGTTCTGTAAACTTTTTGCTTACCAGAAGAGCAAAGTTTGTATTATTTGTCTTGATGTTTGCATAGCTATGCCCGTTTACTGTTGCGATACCGTTATAATTTTCCTGCACTACCTCACCATTAGGGTTCATACAGAATGTTCTAACTTCATCTCCGAATGTCGGTGAATAATACACCAGCTTTGACTCATACAACTTATCCGTCAAAGGTGCAAACACAGGAGCAGGAAGTTCAACTCTTACCCCGATATCAACAGCATTGTTAACCATGCCTATTTTATTTTTAGCAAACTCATGTGTAAGCCAATCTGCTCCTTCTCTACCAGGTGCTATAATTGTATATTGTGCTTTTATGGTTTCTCCGTTATCAAGAACAATACCTTTAACCTGTTCACATTCTACAATAAGGCTTTGGGCAGTAACATTATTGAGAATTGTAATTCTTTCATCAAGAAAATCCTGCATATGTTTTAGAACATCAAGACTCCTTTCAGTTCCTAGATGCCTGACAGGAGAATGTACGAGCTTTAATTCAGCTAAAGCAGCTTCTCTTTCTATTTCTCTAAAAACTTCCATGTCAGTACCAAACACTTCATCAGTAGCACCATGCTCCAAATACATGTTATCAGCGTACTTAATAAGCTGTTCAACTTTTTCTCTTGACATATAATCTACGAGGTGGCCGCCAACATCAGGCGTAAGTGTTAGTTTACCATCAGAAAATGCACCGGCTCCGCCCCAGCCGCATAAAAGACCGCAGCGTTTGCAGTTTACGCATTTTGGCGAACCTTCTCTAATCGGACATTTACGTTTTTCTATTTTTTGCCCTTTTTCAATAAGAATAACTTTCCATTCCGGACGCAGCTTAATTATCTCAAGCGCAGAAAATATTCCGGCAGGACCAGCGCCGATGATTGCAACATTATACATTGATAATACTCCTAACTACCCTATTACTTATTTACAATAGCTTAAACAGGTTATGAAATCAATATATACTCATATTCTTTGTGATTATATACTTCTAATTCTTGAGAATAATTTTTGTCAAATTCGCTTACATTTCTTTACATACTAATTGCTAAACCTCAATTTTTATGCTAAAATAGACCCATAAAAGTGGTGTAGAAAATTAACTGGTATAATTCACGGTTTTTATATATTGGTGTGTTACTTATAATATAGGAGAAAAAACGATGAAACTGATTTCTAAAGAAACAAAGACAGTTAAATCTGCATTTAGTGACGAATTCGAAAACTACCTAAAAAAACAACAGGTTAAAACAACTTTCAATGGTTATGAAATTCAATCATTCTCATGGTATAGAAAGGCTTTGGGATTAGCATAGGAGTTTTACAGAGATTTAGGGAGTATGAAAAATTTAATCTAAAGGACAGAACTGCTGGTTGTGTGTAGTTTTGTCCTTTTCTAATGGACTTTTTTCGTACCAACTTCATAGCCTGGAATCATAAGTGCGAGAGGAACAATTCTGGCAATAGAATGTACATACTTATTATCAGATATATAAGATGCTGCAACAACCATATCATCTACGTGAGCAGAAAAATCTGTTGCCTTGACACCTCTTTCGTTTTTATTCCTGAACAATAGATTACCGAGCTTGTTCATAAGAATATTTGCTACATAAACTCCTGTAAATATACCGGCAATTGCAGAAGCTGCCTGAGCTAGCTTACCAAACTTCTTACCGAACTTAGCAAACGTTTCTACTGTAATAATTGGTATGGAAATATTACCAAGCTGCATGACTGTTTCACGTCGTTTTGCTTTTCTATTCTCAGGATTTTTATCAACCATATATCCGCCGGCAAGCCCACCTATACAAGAGCCTGCTCCAATAGTTATAACTTCTTTATCGTGGAATTTTACATTTGCTAAGAAAGATTTTTTAATATTTTTAAGCATTTTAGCAGGGTTAAGTGAATATCCTGATTTTTTGGCCAGTAATGCGCAGCTGGCAGCAGTACCCAAAACAGTCATTCCTGTTATGACAGCTCTTTCTTTTTTTGAGTAAGAATTCTCACCATGAGATTTTCCAAGATGCTGAAAATTTTGTTTATTTTGACTAATAGGACTAATGTTCATACTACTACCTTCCGGTTATAGTAAAACACCAAAATAATCAAAATTGCTCATATGTTAAATTTTCTTAACATACAGGAGAATAGAATTTAGATATTTCTTCAAAATATTTTTCTAAAGCCTTGTAGCCGTTATAAATTTCACTGGTAACCGTTGAATATCTGCTGGCAACAATATATTTAAGTTCTTTACATCTTATTTGCAATAGATTATCAGCATCTTTTCTCAATAGTTCGTTATTTGAAGTAGACCATTTTTTCAAATATGATAATTCTTCATTTATTTGCTTTATTGTAGAGTATTCAAGTGTATTAAAGTCGTATTTCTTTAACAATTGAACATCCGCATTGGTTATTCGGCTCTGAACTGCCTGAAATCTATAAACTCTTTTGATAATAACATAATTATCAGCAATTCTTCTGTGGGAATAAGGAACAGCACTTTTGGCCAGTAATGCAGACGTTGATAATGCTGTAAACGAATCATCATCTCTTGATAAAGTACTCTGAATCGGATTAACCGTCACAATCTTCTTATTATCCACGTCAAAACTCCTTTCCTCCCGTATATGACAATCTTATACTAATAGCAAAGGTTTGTCACTATAATTTGAAACAATATTTACATAATTATACAAAAAATTAAGAATTAACACTGCCCAGTAATCCGATAACATTTTGTGCTTTAAGGTTTCTAGAAGATGCTAAAAGGGTGGCAGATGCCTGTTGTAAGATCTGGTAACGGATGTAATTCGAGGACTCCTCTGCTATATCGGCATCTCGCATTGTTGAACGGAATGATATTAAATTATTTAACTTTATTGACTGTGCCTCCGCTACACTCTCCAAACGGTTGATTGTATTACCGATATTTAACAATTGATCAGATACACTACTTAACATTTCATCTATTGACTCTAGGCTCTCTAAGGCTCCTTCTGCGGTGGAAAAATCTACACTGAAATCAAAAAGGTTAAAGCTGATACTTGTACTTATATACTTATCAGAGCCGGAGCCGATATCGACCTTAATATTCAACTCAAATGGACGTGGTGTTATATCAACGGCATTGGTATAAACTGTATTCTTACCATTATCTATCAACGTGTTTCTATCTCCTGATTCACCGTCTATTATATTATTATGACCGCTAGATACCATAAAGCTGTCGCTTTCTGCACCACCATTTGCGGTATTATTGTCACCATTGATTTTTATATTGTCTTTGTCTGAGCCGCCCTGTATAGTATTGGAGTCGCCCTTTATACTGATTTCATTATTACCTGAGGTTGATTCTATTGTGTTGTTATCACCTTTGACTTCTATTTGGTCATCACCTGAGCCTGATAAGATATTGTTAGTATTACCTATTATGTTTATTTCTTTCGAACCTGTCATTGTTGAATAGGTATTATTATTGCCGCTTATGGTGACATGGTTTTCTCCGCGAGTATTTGATACAGTATTATTATTGCCATAAATATTGATATCGCCTTTCGCGTTTTGAGTTGTGATGTTATTATCATCACCTTGAACACCGATTGAGTTATTGC
>ERZ779982.381-NODE-381-length-24733-cov-3.489424_pt1 | contig 24733 bp, 29 predicted proteins | sample MGYA00511936_ERZ779982 | MGnify/ENA primary metagenome ERZ779982 (study PRJEB29588, sample SAMEA2146682) | human gut metagenome | biome: human gut; feature: human-associated habitat; material: faeces | place: Denmark | collected 2008/2010 ... | reverse complement strand
ATTATGATAATCACACTTTACCAGAAACAGACTTTCATACTAATGATTATAGGTCAAAAATAACTAGTATTATCACAAAAAAGGATAATATAGTACCAGAAACAGCTACAGAAAGTTGGGATATATCAGAAGCTCAAGATGGCTCAGTAATGGCTTATGTAGAGAAAACTGATGAGGTATTGCGACCATTACCACCAGTACCAGCACCGTCTAATGCCAAAATATATTCAAATGATGAAAAAGTTAACGATATATCAAAGACGATATATGCTACACCTCTATCTGAAACCAACACTACTTATGCTTATAAGTTAACGATAGGGGGAAAAGGTGGAATTATTGCTAATGAAAATATGATAGGTTATTTTGCTGAATTTTTTTCAGAATTTTATAACGATGGAACAATAGATTTGTCAGCACTTGATACATCTGAAGTAACAAATATGAATGCTATGTTTTCTGGATGTATCAGCTTAACAAGTCTAGATGTAAGTAACTTTGATACATCACAAGTAACAGATATGAGTAATATGTTTTCTGGATGTAGCAAATTAACCAGTCTAGATGTAAGTAATTTTGATACATCAAAAGTAACAGATATGAATAATATGTTTTATTACTGTATCAGTTTAACAAGTCTAGATTTAAGTAGTTTTGATACCTCAAAAGTAACAGATATGAGTTTTATGTTTCGAGAGTGTAGCGGTTTAACAAGTCTAGATTTAAGTAACTTTGATACATCACAAGTAACAAATATGAGTAAAATGTTTTATAAATGTAGCAGTTTAACAAGTCTAGATTTAAGTAATTTTAATACATCAAACGTAACATATATGGATAGTATGTTTTATAATTGTAGCAGTTTAACAAATCTAGACTTAAGAAGTTTTAATACTTCAAAAGTAACAACTGTAGAATATATGTTTTATGGATGTAGCAAATTAACTCAAATAACTGTTTCTAATAAATGGGTAATTGGTTCATCTACTAATGCGGATACGATGTTTTATTACTGCGGAACAGACCATGTAACTGTTGTTTAATAAGAAGTCTAGAGATAGGCTTTTTTCTTTTTAAGTGATTAGAAAATAAAAAATACTCTTGACAAATATCTATAGATTTAATTATTCTAATAAGTAGAATGAGGAGGAAAAATGATGGAAATTGAAAGAGTGATAACTGGTACTTTAGATGAGAATTGTTATATCTTAAAGAAAGATGGTAAGTGTTTATTAATAGATCCGGGATCTGATAGTGATAAGATTAAAAAGTCTATGGGGGATAATAAATTAGTAGGGATACTTGTAACCCATTCTCATTTTGATCATGTAGGGGCATTAAGAGATTTCTTAAAAAGTAATAGAAAATTAATGGTATATAAGAAAAGTAATTTAAGTGATTTAGAAGAGAAAGAAATAGAACCATTTAAGTTTAAATGTTATTATACTCCTGGACATAGTAATGATTCTGTAAGCTTTTACTTTGATGAAGTTAATACACTGTTTGTTGGGGATTTTATCTTTAAAAATACAATAGGTAGAACTGATCTTCCAACAGGTAATGAAACTGATATGAAAAACTCATTAGCAAGATTAGCAGAATTTGATAATGATACCAAGATATACTCTGGACATGGTGATTTGACTACTTTAGAAGAAGAAAGAAAAAATAATCCATATCTATAATATCTGTGATATAATTTAGTTGAAGAAGAGAAAGGTGGTTACTATGTATATTGATTTAATTGTACTTATAGTATTAATATTATTAGTCATTATGTTTTTTAGACAGTTTTCTAGTTTTGTCTATTTTATTGCTATAGCAGATATATTTCTTAGAATATTAACCTTTATTGGGGAGAATATTCCTCTTGCTGATGTGTCTGCTGTTATAAATAAATATATTCCAAAGAGTATTTTAGCTATTATAGGTAGTTATACTAGTGGACTTTTGTATACAATACTAGCGTGGGTATTTGTTGTAATAATGATTATCTTTGAATCATATATAATTAAGTTCTTTATTAAGAAAAAGAAGGTGTAGAATGAAAAATGGTTTATGGACTAAGATAGTAATAGTAATTATTACTTTAGAAATATTAGTAGGGGCTATCTATTATGGTTATAAAAAAATAGTTACTACTGATTCAGGTAGTTTATCTACTAAGAATAAAACTGTTACTACTCTATATAAAAAAATAGCACATGAAGATTTAGAAATACTAGATGTAATGGAGAATAAAGCAATGCTATATTATGCTTATAATAATATAGATAATAAAGACTCTATTAATTGTGAAGTAGTAACTACTACTAAAGAAGGATATACTTGTAGTGGTTTAACTACTTTTGTTAAGAAAGAAGCATTAGAAAAAGCAGTTAAAGATTTATATGGAAAAGATATTAGTGTAAATATAGAAGACTTTGAAGTATCTAAAAAAGAATATGCTTTATATGATGAAGAGCATAAAGGAGTAGTAATTGTTACTAAAGAGGATAACTCTGAACCCATTAATATTAAATTAAAGAGTGCTAGAAAAGAAGATAATAAAATAATATTAACTACTGAGGTTTTAGATGGTATCTATGGAACAGTTAAAAATACTTATCAGTATACATTTGAAAAAAGTGGGAAAGACTATTATTTAACTAAGAAAGAAAAAGTAAGGACGTGATAATATGTATGATAGTATTAAAAGTGAAATAGTTAAAGCGATGAAGGAACATAATAAGGAAAGACTTAATGTCTTAAGAATGGTTAAAGCTGCTGTTGATTTAGAACATATTGATAAGAAAGTTGAAATTAATGATGAGTTAGTTTTAAGTGTAGTATTAAAACAAGTAAAGATGAGAGAAGACTCAATTGAACAGTATTCTAAAACATCAAGAAGTGATTTAGTAGAGAAAGAAACTCTGGAACTTAATATTCTAAAAGAGTTTTTACCAAAACCATTAACAGATAGTGAAGTAGATGAATTAATTAGTGAAGCAATAGATGAAATAAAGCCAGAAGGTATGAAAGACATGGGTAAGGTAATGGGATACTTATCACCTAAAGTAAAGGGTAGAACTGATCAAAAAGCTTTATCTATGAAAATAAAAGAAAGATTACAATAAACTTTTCCTAGTATGTTGGAAAAGTTTTTCCTTGGGAGGTAAAATGGATACATATATATACGAGAGAGAACTAAGAGAAAAAGGGATAAACTTAATAGCAGGAGTAGATGAAGTGGGTCGTGGTCCTTTAGTAGGACCCGTAGTAACTGCTTGTGTTATACTTCCAGAGAAGTTTGATTTAGAAGGACTAACTGATAGTAAGAAATTAAGTGAGAAGAAAAGAGAAGAATTATATAAAAAGATAGAAGAACAAGCTTTAGGAATTGGTATTGGTATTGTAGATAATGAAGAAATAGATAATATTAATATTTTAAATGCTACTAAGAAAGCAATGAAGATGGCTATTAATAACTGTAATATAAGACCAGAACATGTCTTAATAGATGCCGTTAAACTAGATATTGATATACCAACAACATCAATAATTAAAGGTGATTTAAAAAGTATTACTATCTCAGCAGCTAGTGTTATAGCAAAAGTAACAAGAGATCATATGTTATATGAACTAGATAAGAAATATCCAATGTATGACTTTAAACATAATAAAGGTTATCCCACTAAGAAGCATATTGAAGCAATTATGGAATATGGTATTATTAAAGAACATAGGAAAAGTTTTTCTCCTGTTAAAGAATATGTAAATAATAAGTAAATTTTAAAAAACTATTGACAATTAGTAGTAACTTTAGATATAAGAATATGGAAAAGGAGGAATTTCATGACAAAGAACTTAGTAATAGTAGAAAGTCCTAGTAAGAGTAAAACTATTGAGAAATATCTTGGAAAGAATTATAAAGTAGTATCTAGTAAAGGGCATATTAGAGATTTAGCAACTAGTGGTAAATTAGGCTTAGGTGTCGATATAGAAGATGGATTTAAACCTAATTATGTTCCTTTAAAAGGGAAAAGTAAATTAATTAAAGAGCTAAAGAAAGATGTTAAAGAAAGTGATCATATAATACTTGCAACCGACCCAGATAGGGAAGGAGAAGCTATCTCTTGGCACTTAAAAGAAGCTTTAAATATAAAAGATGATGATTATTCAAGAGTACTTTTTCATGAAATTACGAAAGATAGTGTTTTAGAAGCTATTAAACATGAAGGTAAGATTGATCAAAATCTTGTTAAGAGTCAAGAGACAAGAAGAATACTTGATCGAATAATTGGTTTTAGATTATCTAAGTTATTACAATCTAAGATAAAAGCTAAGAGTGCTGGACGTGTTCAAAGTGTAGCTTTAAAACTAATTGTTGATAGAGAAAGAGAAATAGAAGCGTTTAAACAAGAAGAGTATTATACTATAAGTGCTTTCTTTGATGATGTTGAAGCTAATCTATTTGAATATAAAGATAAAGAGATTAAACTTACTTGTAAGGAAGATGCTGATAAAGTAATTAATAGTCTTGCAAGTGACTATAAGGTATATTCAGTAGAAGAGAAACTAAGAAATAAGAAAAGTAAGGCACCTTTTACTACTTCAACACTACAGCAAGAAGCAGCTAATAAATTAGGTTTTCCTACTAAGAAGACAATGATGATAGCACAAAAGCTTTATGAAGGAATTGATCTTGGTAGTGAAACTACTGGTTTAATCACTTACATGAGAACTGACTCTATTCGTTTATCTGATGAGTTTATTCATAATACTTTTAATTATATTGAAAAAAATTATGGTAAAGAATATATTGGTTATCCAAAACAAGCTAAGAAAAAAGATAATGTTCAAGATGCTCATGAAGGTATAAGACCAACTAGTATATTAAGACGTCCAGAAGATGTTAAGAGTCATTTATCAAGTGATGAGTTTAAATTATATCGTTTAATCTATTATAGAGCTTTAGCTAGTTTGATGGCTGATGCTAAAGTAAATCAGACAACAGTATTGTTTGATAATAATGATTATCACTTTAAAGCGACTGGTAGTGTTATTGTCTTTAAAGGTTATTTAGAAGCATATCAAGTTTATGAAACAAGCGATGAAAATTATCTTACTGGTTTTGTTAAAGACCAAGTGTTAAAAGCAACTGACCTTGTTAGTGAACAACACTTTACGAAACCACCGGCAAGATATACAGAAGCATCTCTTGTTAAAAAAATGGAAGAGTTAGGTATTGGTAGACCCTCTACTTATGCTCAGACTATTGATACATTAAAGCAAAGAGCTTATGTAACTTTAGAAGAGAAGAAATTCCATCCAACAGAGATGGGAGTTGAGACTACTGATAAGTTACAAGAGTTCTTTAAAGATTTAATTAATGTAGAATATACAAGTAAGATGGAAGAAGACTTAGATAAGATTGCTAGTGGAGAATTGGTTTGGAATGAAGTATTAAAAGAGTTTTATGATGAGTTTGAACCACGCGTTAAGAAAGCTTTTGATGAGATGGAAAAAGCACCTGACCAAGAAACAGGAGAGAAGTGTCCAGAATGTGGACATCCACTAGTTATTAGAAAAGGTAAGTATGGTGAATTTACCGCTTGCAGTAACTATCCAGAATGTAAATATGTTAAGAAAGAAGAAAAACAAGTAATAGAAGTGGCACATTGTCCTAATTGTGATGGGATGATTCTAGAACGAAAAACAAGGAAAGGTAAAACTTTCTATGGTTGTAGTAACTATCCTAAATGTAAAACAGCTTTTTGGGATAAACCATTAGATTTAAAATGTCCTAATTGTAATTCTATACTATTAGAACATGGTGATGAAATAAAATGTAGTAGTTGTGATTATACAAAAAACAAATAAAGAAGTTTTATCCTCTCTATTTGTTTTTTTCTTTACTATGATAGATTTTTAAATATCTATCATACTCAAATAAATCATTAGGTGTCATTCCTAGAAAATAACATAACTCAGGAATTAATACAGATGGAAAGCTTAATTTTCCATTTTCATATCTTGAATATAAATCTTGACCAATACCAAGATGAGCTGCTATTTCTACTTGTGTAATATTCTTAACTTTTCTTTGCTCTTTAATCTTTTCATGAAAATCCATTTGCATATATAAATCACCGTACTTAAAGTGTAAACTAATTAACTAGAGAAAGTCAATCAAGAATTTAATAATTTCTTGCAAACAAATGTTTTTCTTGTTATACTTATAGTGGAAAACGTGGTGGAAGTATGAATAAAAAAGAACTATTTATAGATGAAATTAATTATTTGAAGAATGATGATATTAAGAAAAGTGTAGCTATTCTTATTGAAATGTTACCAGATTATTTCTTTCATGAAGCAGCCTCATCTACTGGAAAGTATCATCCAAAATATGCCCTTGGTGATGGTGGCTTATTAAGACATACTAAAGCAGCTTGTTATATAGCTCATGAATTACTAAACGATCCAGCAATTGGGGAGAAGTATACATCAAGAGAAAAGGATTTGATGATAGTTGGTCTTATTATGCATGATGGACTAAAAAGAGGTTTACAGGAAGAAAGATATACTAGATTTGATCATCCATTACTAGCTGCTAACTTTGTGTATGAAAATAGAGAAAAAGCAGGGATTAGTGAAGATGAAGCATTATTCTTAAAAGAAGTTATATCATCACATATGGGACCATGGACAAAAGATTATGATGGTAATGAAGTACTACCATATCCTAAGAATAAATATCAAAATTTTGTTCATATGTGTGACTATTTAGCTAGTAGAAAAGGATTACTTGTTCCTTTTGATAGCAATAACAATATAATATTATAAGAGGAAAGATTATGGGAAAGATAATAGTAATTGAAGGAGTAAATGATTCAGGAAAAGAAACCCAAAGTAAATTACTTGCTAAAACTTTGAAGGAAGAAGGATATAAAGTAGTAGAATTTTCTTTTCCAATGTATAAAAGTCCAACAGGAAAGATATTTAAGAACTGTGTTTTAGGAAAAGATGGTAATGGTTATTTTGAAGAAGGATATGAAAATTTAGATCCTTATGTTGTGTGCTTATATACAGCAGCCGATCGAAAATATCATAAAGAAAAAATAGAAAGATATTTAAAAAATGACTATATAGTAATTTTAAATAGATATACTAGTTCTAATATGGCTCATCAAGGTAGTAGATATAGTGATAGTGAAGAACGCTTTTATATGTACCAGTGGATAGATAAATTAGAATATTGGCTCTTAAAACTGCCAAAACCAGATTGTACTATTCTTTTAAAAGTACCTGCTAAATATCTAAACCAACTATCGGAAAAACAAGTAGCATTTAACTTTCAAGAAGATATCTTTGATCAAGACTCGGTTTTAAAAGCTTATATTGAATTATCAGAATTATATAATTGGGATAGTATTGATTGTGTTTCTAATAATAAGATGAAGTCAGTAGAAGAAATTCATGAAGAAATAATGAAAATAGTAAGAATAAATTTAAATAATTAAGTAAATAATAGTGTTAGGTGATAAGGATGGATTTATTAATAGTTCTTGTTAAAACACTATTTTTTTATTGGATAATCGTTTTAGTGTATCGTTTTATGGGCAAAAGAGAAGTAGGAGAATTAAGTATTGTAGACTTAATAGTGTCTATTTTAATAGCAGAGCTTGCAGCAATGTCGATAGAACAATATAATAAAAGTATCTTTCTAAGTCTAATTCCGATGATAGTATTAGTCTTATTACAAATAGTTCTTGCCAAACTTTCTCTTAAACATCCAAAACTTAGAACATTATTAGATGGAGAACCATCATTTATTATTGAAAAAGGAAAAGTTAATTATAAAGAACTAGTAAAGCAACGCTACAACTTAGAAGATTTATTAACCCAGTTAAGAGCAAGAGAAATTAAAAGCTTGGAAGAAGTTGACTATGCTATTTTAGAAACATCAGGAAAACTATCCGTCTTTCAAAAACAAAGAGGTAGAAGTGTTTATCCACTAGCAGTAATATTAGATGGTGTTATTCAAGAAGATACGTTAAAAGCAATTAAAAGAGATAAGAGATGGTTAGAAGATATGTTAAAGTTTAAAAACGTTAATTTAGAAGATATATTTTATGGCTTTTATAAAGATCATCAGTTATTTTTAATAAAAAATAGTGATTGTATCACATAAACGACAAAATAAGTATAAAATACTATGTAAAATAGAATAAGGTGATTAGATTGAGAAGATACCTTATTCTTATTTTTGTATTCATTTTAACACTGTTTTTATTATTCTTTCCGAAAGAAGAAAAAGAGGTAAGTAAGATGGATGAGAAAAGATTTATATTTATATCCTATATTGAAATAGCTAAATACTTAAAAGGAAAAGATGAAACTGCTCTTAAAAATACGATTGATGATATGATAAGTCAATGTAGTGAGTTTGGTTTTACTGATATTATTTTACAAGTAAGAAGCTTTTCTGATGCTATATATTATTCTGATATTTATCCTAGTAGTTCTATGATAGTAGCTAAAGAGGGTGATAAATTACCTTTTGATATCTTAGAGTACTTTATTAAAAAAAGTCATGAAAATAATTTAAAACTTCATGCTTGGATTAATCCTTACCGCATTAGAAGTAATTTATCTAAAGAAGAGATAACTGATAAGAATCCAGCTTTTAAATATTTAAATACTAATAAAGTAGAAGAAAGTGATAAAGGAATATTTTATAATCCAGCCGATAGTGAAATTAGAGATTTAATAATTAATGGGGTAGAAGAAATACTGGATAATTATGATGTAGATGGGATTCATTATGATGATTATTTTTATCCTAGTAAAACAATAGATTTGGAAAATTATCAAGAAGAATTACTAAAAAGAGAAAATCTTACTATAGATGAATATAGACTTGAAAATACTACTAAATTAATAGAAAAAACTTATGAAGTAGTAAAAAAGAAAGATAAAAATATTTTATTTGGTATTAGTCCTGAAGGAAATATTGATAATAATTATACTAGTAATTATATAGATACTAAGAAATTTGCTGGGAATAGTGGTTATGTTGATTATTTAATGCCTCAGATTTATTTTGGTTTCTTTAATTCTATTAAGCCCTTTTATGAAACAGTAAAAGAATGGAATAGCTATATTAAAACAGATACGGTTAAATTAATACCTGCCCTTGCTTTTTATAAAGTAGGAGAAGAAGATTTATATGCTAAAGATGGACAATATGAGTGGATAGAATACAATAATATAATAGCAAGAGAAGTTTTAGCTAGTAGACCTTTATCAAATTATCAAGGATTTGCTATTTTTAGATATGATTCTATATTTAATGATAATTTAACCTCATATGCTTTTAAAGAAAAAGAAAATTTAAAAAAGATACTTAAATAAGTTTTGATGTGTTATACTTAAATAGTAGAGGAGGTTAGCAATGAATCAAAAAGGTTTTACTTTAATAGAACTTTTAGCAACAATTACTATTTTATCTATGATTATGTTAGTAGCAATACCTAATATTATGAGTACTCTTGATAAGAGTAAGAGAAGAACTTATGTAGAAGATGCTAAAAAAATGATAACTCTTGCAGAATATAAATTTAGATCAGATACTACTGTTGAAGCCCCAAATGGAACTAAAGCCAATGTTTTTCCATTAGCTTCTATGGATTTAACAGACTTTAGTGATGGACCAGAAGGAGGAAGTTATGACTTACAAAGTTCTTATGTCGTTATGATTAAAAAAGATAATACATATAACTACTATGTAACTTTAGTTGAAAGTTATGGCTCTGTTAATAATTATAAGTATCGAGGCATTTCTTTAAAAACAAGAGATGATTTACTAAATCAAGATTCAATAAATAGTGTAGTTGATTTTTCAACAAAACCAAGTAAATTAGTAAGAAATAATACAGTTAAGATAAATGGTACTAATTATACAGTTAATTATGTATATAGTTAAAAAAGTGAACTAAAAAAATTGACATATAATAGATTGTTATGTTATTATCGTTATAGAAAGATATGGAGGATGTAGAGAGAATGGAAAAAAAGAGAATGAATCAAAAAGGTTTTACTCTAATTGAATTATTGGCAGTTATTGTTATTTTAGCAATATTAATGACTTTAGCTGTTACAAGTATGCAAAGATATATTAATAATGCAAAGAAAGATACTTATATTACTACTGCTCAACAATTCATAGATAGTGTTAGATTAGGAATTACTAACGGCGAGTATGATACCCCTGATATTGGTAAATGTACTGCTGTATCGGTTGAAAATATTGAAACAACAACAGAAACAAAGCAAAGTCCTTTTGGAAAAGCTTATAATGGTGCAAAAAGTTATGTTTTAGTTTATAATACGGCTACAGCAGGACAAGAAACTAAACTTGCTTATTATATGGCTATGGATGATACTTTAGATAATGGTTTCCCACTTACTATTGAATCAGGTTTAGATAGAAAAATAGTGTTTGCAAGAAACTCTACTAAAGCTAATGCTATACCATCAATAACAGCAGCTGGTTCTACAGAAATTACCTTGGCTGGTTCAACTAAATGTATAGTTACAAAATATTATTAAAATTAAGTCTACAATAGTAGACTTTTTTCTTTTAGTTTGCTATTCTTAAGTAGGAGGTAATTAATATGCTAATAATAGGTAGTCATGTTGGATATAAAAAAGATAGTGGATTAGTAGGAAGTGTAAAAGAAGCATTAAGTTATAATGCTAATACTTTTATGTTTTATACAGGTGCTCCACAAAATACTAAGAGACTTCCAATTGATTTGGAAAAAGTAAAAGAAGCAGATCAATTAATGAAAGATAATAAAATAGCTAAAGAAAATGTTATTGTTCATGCCCCTTATATCATTAATCTTGCTACTGATGATTTAGTAAAAAGAGAATTTTCTTGTAACTTTCTAAAAGAAGAAATTAAAAGAGTAGAAACACTAGGGTTTTCTTATTTAGTTCTTCATCCAGGAAGTCATGTTGGAGCAGGGACTGATAAGGGAATACAAAATATTGCTGACTCATTAAACAAAATTATAGATAAAGATACAAAAGTAGTTATTTTACTGGAAACTATGGCCGGAAAAGGTACAGAAGTAGGTAAAAACTTTGAAGAGTTAGAAAGTATTATTTCTAAGATAAAACAAAGGGAAAATATTGGCGTATGTTTAGATACTTGTCATATAAATGATGCTGGTTATGACTTAAATTATTTTGATAAGGTACTAGATTCATTTGATAAAATAATAGGTCTTGATAAGTTAAAATGTATTCATGTAAATGATAGTAAAAATATAATGGGATCTCATAAAGATAGACATGAAAATATTGGCTATGGTCATATTGGGTTTGATAACTTAATCAATATTATTTATAATAAGAGACTCGATAATATTCCAAAGATATTAGAGACACCTTATATAGATAAAACTTATCCACCATATAAATATGAAATAGAAATGATTAGAACTAAAAAGTTTAATAAGAATCTAATTGATGAGTGTAAACAATTGTAAAGATTAATTAAACTTTATCTTAAATAAACTATCTATGATATTATTATGTAAGGGAGTAGTTTATGCAGAAAAAAATAGAATTTATAGTAAAAGCTTTTTTATTAAGTAGTCCTTTTCTTGATATGTTAACAGCTTTTGCACTTCATGTATTTAAAACTGATTTGACAATGGGAATAGTTATAAAAATTTTATTCTTAATCTTTTCACTTATCTATTTATTCTTTTTCTATCAAGGTAATAAGAAAAAACTTTATAAAGGATTTAGTCTTTCTTTAATAATATATATATTATTTTTTATGGGAATAGTATTAGTTAATAAGGGTAGCGATGTCCTGTTTTATGAACTTAAGAATGTTTTTAAGACTCTTTACTTTCCTTTTCTTTTAATTAGTTTTTCAGCTATGTTTGAAAAAAAGTTGGAGATAGTACCAAAGAAATATTTTTCTTATATAATGTTTACCTATCTCTTAGGTATTTTTATACCTTCACTTCTAGGAATAGGGTTTGATACTTATGAAGTAACTAAGAAAGGAAGTTTAGGATTCTTTAATAGTGCTAATGAAGTAGGAGGAATAATCTCTATTCTAATGCCATTTTTCTTTCTTAATTTATATAAAGAGAATAATATTATTAAATCAATATTTTCTCTTACTATCTTACTATATGTCTTATTAAGTATGGGAACTAAAACACCACTTCTTACATTCATTCTTATTCTAACTTGTTATTTATTAATATTTTTATATAAAATGATTAAGAAGAAAGAATATAAAAAAGTTTTAGGAGTAAGTACAATATTTATTACAATACTTTTTTGTCTATCATTACTAATTCCTAAGACAACCTTTTATAAGAATATTAAGATTCATTTAGATTACTTGAAAGTAGATAAAGTAACAGATATATTTAAAAGTGAAGAGTTAGTTGATCATTTTATCTTTAGCTCAAGACTTAAGTTTATGAAAAATAGTGTTAACTATTATAAGACGGCACCACTAATAGAAAAACTAGGGGGTATTGGTTATATAGAAGGATATGGTACAGATAAAGTAAGTATTAAGATGGTTGAGATGGACTATATTGATATCTTTTTAAGACAAGGTATTATTGGTTTTACTATTTATATGGTTATTTATCTATACTTTTTAAGACTAGCAATTAAAAGATATTTAGAGTCAAAATCATTTACTAAGAAAGTAACATATCTACTAGCTTGCTTTTTAACAATTATATTAAGCTTCTTTACAGGACACATTATTATGGCACCAGCAGTTAGTATTTTAGTAGTACTTATCTTAACTGCTAAAGATAAGAAAGGAGGATTAATTTGAGAGATTTAGTTTTCGTTATAATAAATTATAATACTAGTAAACTAACTAAGAGATTAGTTAAAAATATAAAAGATTATAAATCTATCAGTAAGATTATTATTGTTGATAATGCTTCAACTGATAATTCATATAAAATATTAAAGAAATTAGAAAATGATAAATTAGAAGTTGTTAAAGCAGATACTAATAAAGGTTTTTCTGCGGGTATGAATATTGGTGTTAAAAGAGCAATAGAGTTATATGGAAAGTGTGATATTATTCTTTCTAATACGGATATAGTAATATCAAGTGAAGAAACTATTACTACTTTACAAGAAAACTTAAAGATGCGAAAAGTAGCAGTAGCAAGTCCAGTAGTCTTTCAACAAAATATGATAAGTAGAGGTTGGAAGATACCAACTGTTAAAGAAGAGATGTTAATCAATCTACCGGTAATTGGTAAGAAATTTCAAAAGAAATATATGGACTATGATGAAGAACACTATAAAGGAAAGTATTCTTATGTAGAAGCAGTATCAGGTTGTTTCTTTATGATTAAAAGTGAAGCAATAAAGAGAATTAATTATTTTGATGAGAATGTCTTTTTATACTATGAAGAAAATATTTTAGGAGAAAAACTTAAAAATGTTGGCTATGACTTAATAGTCTGTAATGATGTTGTGATAATTCACGATCACTCAGTAAGTATAGATCATAATGTAGGAACTATTAATAAGTTTAAAATATTAAAAGAAAGTCAAAGATACTTTGAGAAGAAGTATCACTATGCGACAGAAAAAGAGATTAAAAGATTAAAATTTACTAGTGATTTAACATTATTAACAATATATCTAAGAGTATTTTTAAAAGGAGGATTTAAAAAATGAAGGGAATTATTTTAGCAGGAGGTAGTGGAACAAGACTATATCCTTTAACAGAGGTAACTAGTAAACAGTTAATGCCTATTTATGATAAGCCAATGATATATTATCCTTTATCAGTACTTATGCAAGCGGGTATTAGAGATATATTAATTATCTCCACCGAAAGAGATTTACCTAGATTTGAAAAGTTACTTGGAACTGGGGAAAAGTATGGAGTCAATTTCTCTTATATCGTACAACCTAGTCCTAATGGTTTAGCAGAAGCTTTTATTTTAGGTGAAGAGTTTATTAAAAATGATAGTTGTGCAATGGTTTTAGGAGATAATATTTTCTATGGAGCAGGTCTTAAAGATGAACTATCTAGGGCTGTTATAAAAGCAGAAGAAGGGGAAGCTACTGTTTTTGGTTATCATGTTCATGATCCAGAAAGATTTGGGGTAGTAGAATTTAATAGTGAAGGAAAAGCAGTTAGTATTGAAGAAAAACCAACTAATCCTAAGAGTAATTATGCAGTAACTGGATTATACTTTTATCCTAAGGGAGTAAGTAGTAAAGCTAAAAGTTTAACTCCATCTAAACGTGGGGAACTAGAAATAACTGATCTTAATAGATTATATCTTTTAGAGAATAATTTAGAAGTAATCTCTTTAAAAGAAGGTTATGGTTGGTTTGATACCGGAACTTTTAAAAGCTTATTAACAGCTACTAACTTTGTAGGAACTATTCAAGAACATCAAAATATAACTATCTGTTGTCCTGAAGAAATTGGATATAAGAACGGTTGGTTAGCTAAAGAAAAGTTGAAAGAACAAGCACTATTAATGAAGAAAAACACTTATGGTGAACATTTAATGAGTATATATATGGAGGATGAAGATGAAAATAATAGAAACTAAATTAAAAGATTGTTACATAATAGAACCTGATGTCTTTAATGACGAGAGAGGTTACTTTATGGAGTTTTATAGTGATAAAAAGATGGATAAGGCAAGAAGTGTCTTACCTAAGGTAGTACAAGGGAATCGTTCTTTTAGTAAGAAAGGTACTTTAAGAGGGTTACATTATCAAAAAGGAGAGACTTCTCAAGCTAAATTAGTAGAATGTTTAGAAGGATCTGTTTTAGATGTAGCAGTAGATTTAAGGAAAGATTCTCCTACTTATAAAGAATGGGTAAGTGTAGAGTTGACAGCTACTAATCATCGCCAGTTATTAATACCTAAAGGTTTTGCTCATGGTTTTTTAACTCTTGAAGATAATACTTTATTTCAGTATTTAGTAGATTACCCTTATAGTCCTTCTACAGAAGGTGGTATTCTTTGGTGTGATGATGAAATTAATGTTGATTGGCAATTTGAAAAATATAACATTAAAGAGCCAGTCTTATCAGAAAAAGATAAGGTAAGAAAACCACTTAGGGAAACAGAGGTTGATTTTTAATGAGATATTTAATAACTGGTGTTACTGGTCAATTAGGTTATGATGTAGTAAGAGTTCTAAAAGAAAATGGTGTTACTGATATTTATGCACCAACAAGTAGTGAGTTTGATATTACTAATAAAGAAATAGTAGTCTCTAAGACTAAAGAGTTTAACCCTGATGTTATTATTCACTGTGCCGCTTATACTAAAGTTGATCAAGCAGAGATTGATATTGATACTTGTTATAAAGTTAATGTTGATGGTACTAAAAATATGACAGAAGCAGCAAAAGATGTAGATGCCAAAATCATCTATATCAGTACTGATTATGTCTTTGATGGGGAAAAGAAAGGTGCCTATCTAGTAGATGATAAGACTAATCCTAAATCTATTTATGGAAAGACTAAACTAGAAGGAGAGAAAATAGTTAGTAGTTATTTAAAACATTTTATTGTAAGAATATCTTGGGTATTTGGAATTAATGGTAATAACTTTGTTAAGACTATGCTTAATCTTTCTAAGACTCATAAAGAGTTAACCGTAGTAGCAGATCAAATAGGTAGTCCAACTTATACTTATGATTTAGCAAAACTATTATACGATATGAGTAAAACTACTAAGTATGGAACTTACCATGCAACTAATGAAGGAATTTATAGCTGGGCAGACTTTGCAAGATTAATATTAAAAGATAAAGATACTAAAGTTATTGATGTAACTACTTTAGAATATCAAAAAATGATTAATAAGAAACAAGCCCCAAGGCCTAAAAATTCTTTATTAGACAAAGAAAAACTAGTGGTAAATGGATTTAGTAAGTTACCACCAGTTAATGATGCTCTAGAAAGATATTTAAGAGAATTAGAAAAAGAAGCGTAATATTATGCTTCTTTTATTTCCATCTTATTTACTGCTTTAGTTAATCTTGATTTTAAACGAGCAGCTTTATTTTTATGAACTGATCCATGAGTACAAGCTTTATCAACTCTTTGAATAGCAATATTTAAAGTCTTTTTAGCTTCTTCACCTTTACCAGCAAGAATAGCTTTTTCACAGTTTTTAACTGCTGTACGCATACTTGAAGTTACAAGAGTGTTTACATCAGCTTTTCTTTCATTACTACGAACTCTTTTCTTAGCACTTTTAATATTTGGCATAATTTCACCTCACTTCTTGTTTAAACATTTACATTTTATCAGAAAATTATAGATATTGCAAATGTTTTAATTTCTTTCTTATATATAATACAAAAAAGTAGGGGAAAAAGCAAGGAATATAGACAAATTTATTCAATCATCAATCTATGTAAAAGAATTCTTTTAAATAAAAAAACTTATGTTTTCTTTTGACGAAATATTTAACGTATGATATAGTATTTATAGAATAGGAAGGTGAGATGATATGAGAAAGAATATGACGAAAAAAAGAGTTGTAAAAAAAGAAGAGATAGGTTCTTGGGTATATATTTTACTACTAACATCGGTTACTATTTTAGGATGGGTGCTAGGGAAATTTGATTTTTCTATTGGTAAAACAACTTTAACAATAGCTGTTTTTGCTTATCCATTTCGTTATTTTATAGCCAATATTATTACTAAAAAATATGGCTATAAAGAAGCGATGAATGGTATTAGTTATTCAGCTTGTTTACTTTTGTTATTTGCCATAGTTGCTAGTTTATTTGGACAACATGATGTGGATTATGTACCACTTACTGGAGAATTGTTTGGTTATATGTTAAGTCAAATGATTAACTTATCAATTTATTACTATCTATTAATAAATACAAAAGATGACAAGATACCTTATTTAGGATCTTATATTGCAGCTATGCTAGTTGATACTTTAGTAAGTATGCTTTTTGCCAGTAGATTAGTAGTACTTGCAAGTTTCTGGAGAACTTATTTTGTAACTATTCTTATTCAAGCAATTATTTCTATTTTCTTAATTTATTTTGATGATAAGAAAATATATAATCCAAGAAAAAAATAGTTATTTAAAAAAAGTATTAGTTTTAATTATTATCTTAATCATTATTCTTTTAGTTAGTGTTTTAAGAATAGTTAAAGCTAAAAATCTTGAATATTATAGGAAACAAGAAAAGTTGATGAGGCTAGCTACTATTAATTATTTTAAGGACTATCCTTCTTATTTACCTCTTAAAAATGGTGAGTCTAAAAAAGTAATAGTATCTTCTTTAGTTAAAGAAGGATATATAGAGAAAATAACTGATATTAATAATAACGAATGTGATAGTATGAAAAGCTATGTTAAAGTAGTTAAAAATAGTAAAGACACATATACTTATTCTTCATATCTTGTTTGTCCTAATTATAAAGTAAAAAAGTAATCTATAGAAAGAACTGTAGATTACTTTTTTCTTCTTGGCTTGTAGCCTTTTCTCTTATTGATGGTTCACTATCTTTTACAGCATCAGCAATTCTAAATAAAGTTTTTGCATTGGTAACTAGTGGTTTTACTTGATATATTATAGGTATAGCTTGATTAATAACATTAAGTGTCTTCTGTGTATTGTTTAAAATACTACTCCAGTTTATTTTTTTTATACCATTATTAAACTGATAAGGATTCATTTGGTTATACATATTTATCACCCTTATTTTAATATATGTTACTTGTTTTTTTCTTGTGTCATTTATCAAGTAATGATATAATTATTTTAGTAGAGAGGGTGTTGTTAATATGGAAAAAGCTATGCAACCATTTATCTTTATATATCATGCTGTTGCTTATATATTTTCTTTACCAAAAACAATTCTTTCATATTCATTTAAAGGTATTGCCTTTATTTTATCATTATTTAATATTAAACCAAAAGAAGATGATGATAGTAAAGAACTAGAAGAAGAGGTAAAAAAATTAATGACTAAAAAGGAAGAAGAAGTCATTAAAGAAGAGCCATTATTTTCTTATAGATATAAAGCTAAAGGCGTTAATGGAAAAGAATTCTCCGGTACTATGGAAGGAAGTAGTATTGATGATGTTAAAAACTTTTTAATTAATGAAGGCTATGAAATAGTTGAAATTAATCCTCGTAAAACTTATGATGTTGATGTTAATATAGGAGGTAAGTTTGGTTCAGCTGAATTATCTTTTACTTTAACCCAGTTGTCTACTTACTTAAAAGCTGGTATTTCTTTAATAGACTCAGTAAGAATACTTGAAAAACAAGCTGAGAAACCAGAACATAGAAAAGTTTATCAAAAGATGGTTTATGAATTATTAAAAGGAGAAAGTTTATCAGTTGCTATGCAAAAACAACAAGATAAGTTTCCTAAGTTATTAGTAAATATGGTTAAGACTAGTGAGTTAACGGGAGATTTAACTTCAGTTTTAGATGATATGGCTGAGTATTATACTTCAAAAGAAGAAACTAAGAAAACAATGATTTCTGCTATGACTTATCCAGTTATTGTTATAATAATAGCTATTTGTGTTGTAATATTCATTTTAACTTCAATCGTTCCTAAATTTGTTGATATGTATAGTGCAAATGATGCAAAAATTCCTGCTCTTACTCAGGCTATAATGAATATAAGTAATTTTTTAACCCAACATTATATTATCTTAATACTAATCATAGGTGGAATTGTTGGTACTTTTATTTTACTATTTAAACATGTTCAAGCTTTTCGAAAAAATGCTCAAATTGTAATGATGCATGTACCTGTTTTAAGTAAAATAATTATTTATAATGAAGTTTATAATTTTACTAAGACTTTTGCTTCACTCTTGAATCATGGTGTCTTTATTACTGATAGTATGGAGATACTTGCTAAAATTACTAATAACGAAGTTTATAAGGAATTAATAAATAGAACAATTATAAACTTAAATAAAGGTGCTAATATCTCCGATTCTTTCAAGGGATCTTGGGCTTTTCCAGTAGCTGCTTATGAAATGATTGTTACTGGTGAGTCTACTGGACAATTAGGATTAATGATGGAGAAGGTTGCTAATTATTATCAAACATTACATAAAAATATAGTTAAACAGTTACAAAGTTTATTAGAGCCAATGATGATTGTCTTTTTGGCTGTTATAGTAGGTATTATTCTTTTATCAGTTATGATGCCAATGTTTGATATATATTCAAAGATTCAGTAGGTGATTTAAATGGAAATGGTTTATTTAATATGCTTTCTTCTTTTAGGGCTAGTAATGGGCTCTTTCTTTTGTGTTGTAGGATTAAGACTAGGAAGAGAAGAAAACTTTATAACAGGTAGAAGTTATTGTGATAGTTGTCATCATGAATTAGTTGCTAAAGATTTAGTACCCCTTTTTTCATATATATTTCTAAAAGGAAGATGTAGATATTGCAAGAATAAAATTAATCCCTTATCATTTTTTATAGAACTATTTACAGGGGTTTTGTTTATGATTGCCTTTTATTCTTTTTCATTTAGTATTGATTTACTAATAGTTTTAGTAGCTATTTCACTTACAATGATAATATTTGCAAGTGATACAACTTATCTAATTATTCCTGATGAAGTGTTAACTTTTTTTGCAGTAATATTTATAATATTAGATATTTTTAAGCTTGGGTTTGTTGGTAGTTTAAAAATGATAGGAGGAGCGGTTTTTCTTTTCCTTGTTATGTATGCCTTAATGAAGTTTGGAGATTTTTTACTAAAGAAAGAAAGCTTAGGAGGCGGAGATGTTAAACTATTATTTGTAATAGGTTTAGTGTTAGAACCACTTTTAGGTATAGTTAATATTTTCTTAGGTAGTTTTATTGCTCTACCTGTATCAGTCTTTTTATATAAAAAAAATAAAGAACATGTTATTCCTTTTGGACCATTTCTCTTAGTAGCATTTCTAATAATATTATTTAGTAAAATAACACAAAGTGATATTATTAAACTAATTCTTAATTTAAACTAGTATATTAATAAAGTCTGTGTTATAATAATAAACACTTTAGGAGGGAATATAATGAAAATATCAAATAATTTAAAAAATGATTCAATTTATCTACAAAAAAAAGATATACTTTACTTAGAGAAGGTTTTTAATACTAGTTTTATTCCAAAAGATGAGGAAAAAGACTATAAAGACAATGACTTTATTTTGATTGAAAACAAGGAAAAAGTTGATTTAATTAAATCAAGAGATGAAATATTAGAATTTAAAAAATTTCTTTCTATGACTAGAGAGGAACTAGAACAAAGAATGGATGATGCAGAACAATTGAAATACATTGTTGAGAAAAAGAAAGCACCAGAAAGTGAGATTCTTAGATATAGTTATGAATATAAGAGTGCTATAGATGAATTTCTTGAAAAGGGAAGAGGTTCTTTATCTTTTGATGTACCACTAACTCTTGATATGCTTAATAGTTATTTATTTTATGAAACTAATGATACCTATTATACGGCTTCAACAACTATGCCTAGTACCTATGAAGTAGGAAGAATAGATGGAAAAATAGTTGATACTTATGATACTGTACTTAAAGATTTTGTAAGAAACTCTATGATTACCGCTAGTGATATAGAAAGTAAAAATCAAAATGATGAATTGTATTTAACTAAAATCAAAAGTGCTGATAAGAAAAAGCTTTATTACACAATAAACCGAAAGAAGTGATAAAATGAAGGTTGGTATTTGTACTTTAGGGTGTAAAGTTAATACTTATGAAAGTGAATATATTGAACAAGAATTAAAGAAAAGTGGCTACCAGATAGCCTCTTTTGACGATTTATGTGATGTTTATATAATAAATACATGTACTGTTACTAATCAAGCTGATGTTAAAAGTAGAAAGATGATACATCGTTTTAGAAAAGCTAATCCTGATGCTTGTATTGTAGCTATGGGTTGCTTTATTGAGACTAATTTAGAAAATATTGATCCTGATATTGATATTGCTATTGGTAATAGAAGAAAAGGAGAACTTGTTAATTTACTAGATGAGTTCTTTACTAATAGAAGTAAGATAGTAGCTAAAGGAAATGATAAGTCACATTTTGAAAATATGTACTTAGAAAACTTTGAAGGAAGAACTAGAGCTTTTGTTAAAGTACAAGATGGGTGTGAAAACTTTTGTAGTTACTGTATAATTCCTTATGCTAGAGGAAAGTGTTGTTCTAAACCATTAGAAACAGTAGTAAGTGAAGTTAAAACATTACTTAGTAGAGGTTATCAAGAAATAGTGTTAACTGGTATTCATACTGGTAATTATGGGGTGGATATTAATACTAATTTTGCTACTTTATTAAGAAATTTAGTTAAGCTTGATGGACTTAAAAGACTTAGAATATCTAGTATAGAGGTTACTGAATTAACAGATGAAGTATTAGAAATTATTAGAGAAAATGAAAATATTGTAAATCACTTTCATATTCCCTTACAAGCTGGTAGTGATAAAATCTTAAAACTAATGAATAGAAAATATGATCTTTCATACTTTGAAGATAAAATTAATAAATTAAGAAGTATAAGAAAAGATGTATCTATTACTACTGATATAATAGTAGGTTTTCCTTTAGAAGAAGAAAATGACTTTATAGAAACAATTAATAATGCTAAGAAATTTAACTTTTCTAAGATTCATGTCTTTCCATATTCGGTTAGAACAGGGACAAAAGCTGCTAGTATGAAACAAATTGATGGTAATATCAAAAAAGATAGGGCAAGAAGACTATTAAGAGTCTCTAATGAACTAGCTAAAGCTTATCAAGAAAAGTTTATTGGTAAAGAGGTAGAAGTGCTAATCGAAAAAGATAATTCTGATGTCTCTTTTGGTCATACTGGTAACTATTTAGCTGTAAAAGTAGCAGGAAGTCATAAACAAAATACATTTGTTAAAGCAAAAGTTATTGCAATTGATGGTACAAATTGTCTTGCTAGGGAGGAACAATGTCAGAGATAAAAGGTAAATTATCAAAAATTATTTTTCATAATAATCAAAATGGTTATACAGTAGGACTTTTAAAAGTAAAGGAATCTGATATAGATGATTTAGTTAATAAAACAGTAACCTTTACTGGTAATTTACCAGATCTTAATGAGATAGATACTTATATAATGACTGGTAATTTAACTAATCATGAAAAGTATGGAAGCCAGTTTCAAGTAAAGTCTATTAATAGAATAATGCCTCAAGAGACTGATGCCATGATTGATATTTTATCTAGTAATTTATTTAAAGGAATAGGTAAGAAAACAGCAGAGAAACTAGTATCTGTTTTTAAAGAAAAGACATTTGATGTTATTTTAAATGATACTAGTAATTTATTATTAATACCTGGTATTAGTGAAAAACAAGCTAAGACTTTAAAAGAGGCTTTAAAACAATATCAAGGTAGTTATGAAGATATTTTGATGCTTAATAAATTAGGATTTAGTACTAGTGAAAGTATGAAGATATATCATTATTATAAAGATAAATTAAATGAAGTATTAGATGGTAACTTATATAATATTTATTATGATATTGATGAGATATCCTTTCCAAGAGTTGATAGTATCTTTGTAGCAAAGTATGAAAAAGATTCACCAAGTAGGGTAGCAGGTGCTATTGTTTATATAATTAAGACTTTATCAATGACTTATGGTCATACTTATTTTTCTAAGGAAGAAGTTAATTCTTACTTATTTAGAGTATTAAAAGTAGGGGTTAGTGAAAAAGTAGTAGCTGATGCTTATAACAGCTTGTTAGTTGATGAGAGAATAGTTATTAAAGATGATAGATTATATCTATGGGAAATGTATGAGGCTGAAACTTTAATTGCTAGAAGATTAAGACTTTTAGCTCATGAGGATAAGATTAAGTATAAGAATCTTGATACAAAGATAAAAGAGATAGAGACTCATTATGGAATAGTTTATACTACTGAACAATTAGATGCTATTAAGCTTGCTATTACAAGAAAAGTAGCTATTATAACAGGAGGACCTGGTACTGGTAAAACTACTATTTTAAAAGGTATACTCGATTTATATAAAGTATTATCATCATCTGATAAAATTAGACTAAATGAACAAATAGCTTTGTTAGCACCAACTGGTAGAGCTAGTAAAAGAATGAGTGAAGTAACTAATTTTGAAGCTTCTACTATTCATAGATTTTTAAAATGGAATAAAGATACTAATCGTTTTCAAATAAATGAATATAATAAAAGTAGTGTCTCTTTTGTAATTATTGATGAAGCTAGTATGATAGATACTATGCTTTTAGCTAATCTTTTAAAAGGTTTAAAATCATCTTGTCATATTATCTTTGTAGGAGATGCTAATCAGTTGCCATCAGTAGCAGCTGGAGACGTTTTAAATGATATGATAGAAAGTAAGGAACTTCCTGTTTATGCCTTGAAGAATTGGCATCGTCAAGGGACTGACTCTAAGATAATACCTTTCGCCCATAGGATAAATGAAGGAATACTTGATAGAGAATTATTAAATAGTGGAAGTGATTTAGAATTTATTCCTTGTAAGGATAATGAAATAATTGAAGTAATAGGAAATGTTTGTAAAGATTATAATTCTTATGATTTACAGGTTTTAGCACCTATTTATAAGAATAGAAATGGTATATATGCTATAAATGATCATTTACAAAAATTATGGAATCCCAAAAGTCCTAGTAAAAAGGAAATTGAAGGAAATGAAGGTATCTATAGAGAAAAAGATAAAGTTATTCAACTTTCTAATATGAAAGATGAATCAGTCTTTAATGGTGATATTGGTATAATTGATCGAATTAAGCTTTTAGGTAATAAAGAATTATATATTGATTATGATGGTAATTTAGTAAAATATACTAAAAGTATGTTACAAAACTTTACTTTAGGATATGCTATTTCTATACATAAGAGTCAAGGTAGTGAATTTGATACTGTTTTAATTCCTTTTACCTTTGATTATCGTAAGATGCTATATCGAAAGCTAATTTATACAGGTGTAACTAGATGTAAGAAAAAACTAATATTAGTAGGAGATATTAATGCTTTAGAACAAGCTATTAGAAATAATCAAGAACAGAAAAGAAGAACATCATTAAAACTTTTTTTAGAAAATGGTATACTTTAGAAAAAATTACTCATAATAGGATTAGGGAGGCATAATATTATGAGTAAAAAAATGATGATATCTTTATCAGTTATGGCCGGAATGGCTGGTGGAATGTATTTATATTTCAAAAACAATCCGGCTAAACTTGAAAGTTTAAAACATAAGATGATCGCATCAATTTATGATTTAGAAGATGACATGATGATGTAGTCATCTTTTTTAGTACGGAAAAAGTTAAAATATTAAAAAATTATTATTTAATTATAGTAATAGATAAGTATCAATGATATAAAATAATTGAAAATATTTTTGTAAGATGCTAAGTTAGTCACTTACTGTTTTAGAGATAGTGTTTATCATACTAAAATAGATGGTGTAGAAAGCTATGAGATTTATCTTAGTAACTTTAAAGGTGTTAAGTATAATGGTAAGAACAAGCTTGCAACACTGTGTTCTGTTTTAACCAGTGAGAGCATGGAAGAATTAAAAGAAATAGTAGGAAACTATAAGGAAGGATTAATACTAATGAGTGAACTGGAAAA
>ERZ779982.354-NODE-354-length-26240-cov-4.406721_pt1 | contig 26240 bp, 29 predicted proteins | sample MGYA00511936_ERZ779982 | MGnify/ENA primary metagenome ERZ779982 (study PRJEB29588, sample SAMEA2146682) | human gut metagenome | biome: human gut; feature: human-associated habitat; material: faeces | place: Denmark | collected 2008/2010 ... | reverse complement strand
CAAGCGCAAGATCATCGGCGAGGAGTTCATCCGCGTCTTTGAGGAGCAGGCAAAGCAGATCGGCAAGGTGGATTTCCTGGCACAGGGCACCATCTATCCTGACGTTGTGGAGAGCGGCCTGGGCGGCGAATCCACCGTCATCAAGAGCCACCACAATGTTGGCGGCTTGCCGGATTATGTAGACTTTAAGGAAATTGTGGAGCCGCTGCGCGACCTGTTCAAGGATGAAGTCCGCCAGGCTGGCCGTGAACTGGGCTTGCCTGAATATCTGGTCGCCCGCCAGCCGTTCCCCGGCCCCGGCCTTGCCATCCGCATTATCGGCGATATCACCCAGGAAAAGGTTGCCATTGTACAGGATGCTGATGCAATCTGGCGCGAGGAAGTGGATAAGCTGCCCGCCGCTCAGCGCCCCAGCCAGTATTTTGCCGCGCTGACCAACATGCGCAGCGTTGGTGTTATGGGTGATGAGCGCACCTATGATTACGCCATCGCCCTGCGCGCTGTGACCACGACCGACTTTATGACCGCGGAAGTTACCCTGCTGCCCACCGAAACCATTACCACCGCAGCAAACCGCATCGTAAACGAAGTAAAGCATATCAACCGTGTTCTGTTCGACTATACCACCAAGCCGCCAGCAACGATCGAGTTTGAATAGTTGGAGCTAAGCTGTAAAGCCTTTGTTTACAAGGGTTTTACAGCTTTTCCTTTATAGGATTGCATTTTCATTGCATTATTTTTCTTCAACTGTTCTGTGATAGATTGCTGTATGTTGATTGCTGGTATAATTAGCAATGCTTTCAGTAGCAGATTGTACTTGTAATATTCCAGTCAGTTTTTTAGCAACTTCAAGATTCGTATTTGGATACAGATGACCATAAGTGCCGAGTGTTGTCTGTATTTTTTCATGTCCTAAACGTTCCTTGATAAGTAAAGGATTTTCGCCCATGCTGATAAGCAATGAAGCGTGTGAATGTCGCAAGGCATGAATTTTAATACGATGAACACCTGCTAAATTTGACAACTTTTCCAAAGCTCTGGGAAGCGTTGTTTTACTGGTTGGAGTTCCGTTATAACTTAGTACAAGTGGACAATCGGGAAGAACCTGTTGCTGAACACTTTGCCAAGCCTTTAGCTCATTGAGTGTATCTGAATCAATATAAATAGTACGGATACTTGCCTGTGTTTTCGGCTCAACGAATTTATAGTCCGTCATTGTTCGGTAATATAATGTTTTGGTAATGCTAAGCAAGCCTGTTTCAAAATCTATGTCTGACCAATGTAATGCTGACGCTTCGCCAATTCGCATACCAGTCATAAATAATAACCAGAACGATATAAACAGATAATGTTCATAATAGTCTTTCTTACAGAGTAAGGAAATAACCTTTTGAAATTCTTCTAATGTCCAGAAATCAACTTTGGTTTTCTTGCTTTTGATATTGCCTATCATACGAGAAGGATTTTTCTTCGCAATTCCAAGAACAATAGCTCTGTCAAATGCGATAGAAAGCATTCCCTGTACGATACGAATGTAATTAGGGCTAAAATCTTTTGCAAGTTTCAACTGCCAGTTTTGAACATGGATAGGTTCGATTTCGTCTGTTTCCATTTTGTAGAAATAGGAAAAATGTTTCTTGATGGTAGTAGCACGATTAAGATAAGTGCTTTCTTTTACCTGTGTTTTATACCATGGCAGGTAGGTTTCTTCTATAAATTGCTGAAAAGAAACGCCATCTTTTTTTGTTGTTAATTCTTCGGTAGAAGCTAACACCAGTTTTGAATATTCTTCCTTTGCTTCTTTTTTCGTTCTGAATCCACTTCGGTATTTCTGTATCTGTTTTCCGGTAATGGGATTGTAGCCTAAATTAGCTCTGAAATAATAAGTTCCGTTATCTGCTTTCTTAATAGGGTCTTTTGCCATGATTTCACTCCTTACATGATATGCAAGAAGTACAATCAATCGTTTGTGTCTGATAATGTAATCCCTAATAATTCTTCCACGGCTTCTTTGGGTACTCTGTCCAATTTACGGGATTGGTAATAAGTATGCCCTTTTTCAATCATAAGTTTTTTTGCTTTTCTTATGATGTCTGCCGAGAAAGAAGTTCCATAACCTAGTGCTATGAGGTCTTTTTTTGTTACGGTAATCATAATCCTCCTTTCCATAGACCAGATAAGGAAATCTCAATATCTTGTCTATCAGTATATCAAATGATGAGCAAAAAAGCTCTATTAAGATGATTTTTTCTTGCAAAATCGTTGTTAGATAGTTTTACAAGCAATCAGACGGCTTCGGCAAGCTCCGCTGGTATCTCAACCATTCCCATTCCTGTGGGCTGAACCGTGTCATACGGGTGTATCATTATCCTGTGTTGCAGGTCATGGCAGAACGACTTTTCCAACGGTCGCTCCCAGATCATTGCATGAATCGCTATCTCCCGATTGGAAAAGTCACGGCGTACAACCTCTGATGGCTCACTGCAAGCACAAACGTATCTGACTGCTTTATTCACTTGTCAAAGAACTGTTAGGCTCTTGTCAGCCTGTATCAATTCATTTTTGCAAATGGACTGATACAGAATGATAAGAAAAAGCGGAACAGGAAAGAGGGGAGTTTGTTAAATCATGCTCCGCTCAAAGATTACTTAATGTTCGTCTATTTCAAATTCACATATCATTTTTAAAAGGGCTTCTCTGATACGCCCCTTTAATTCCATATCAACCACAATGTATACGTTGCCGTATTCATCGTAAAACGGGCGTAAACAGCATTTTGATATGTAGGCTTCATAGAATAACAACAGCTTTTCTATGGCGTTTTCGTTACCGTCCACGGCTGATGATATGAGAAAAAATGATGGAAGTGTGTGTTGCTTATTTTTCATTTGTTTTCTTCTCCTTTAACTGCTTTTTGATTTCTTCAAGTGATTTTCTTCTGTGCCTGTATGATGTGCTTCGGTTGATGTTCAGCTTTTCGCCTATCTCCGAATCGCTCATATCCAAGAAGAAAAACATCAATACAATGTTCCGACTCTGCTCCGGCAACTGTTTCAGTGCTTCTGCAAGTTCTTCATCAAGTACACGGATTTCTGTACCGCACACATCGAATGTTGTATATTCACTTTCGTAATCGTCCCATACAATCAATTTCTCAACAACAATCTCTGGAAGCTCACAAAAGGATACTTCCTTTGCCTGTCGTCTGGCTAATTCCTTGCGGTAGTTACGGACAATGCCTTTCACAACCTTTTTGAGCTTACAGTCAAACTGACACTGTATTGTCTTTTGGAAGTCTGATGGTTTCAAAATCACACCCCCTTTCGCTATGAAGTGAAAAGTATGTATCCCTCTTTCCGCACCATATCTGTACGGCAGGGTGTGATTTGTTGCAGAATCGAAAAATTTTTTATAAATATAAAAACAGCCTATTTGTACTAACAACAAATAGACTGTTTTTAAAACATCTGATATATGAGTTTTTAATTCATGTTCAAGGACTGATGATGTACTAAGAAAAAGACGGAATAAATTCGGTTGTCGGTATAGACTGTCTATTTTACTTAGAATCACAAATTGCTCCTTGACCAGAGCAAGCCTGTGAAAATAGAAAAAGGACAGCTCTGGTTATACCAAAACCGTCCCTATATTTTGGACATTATAAAAGAGATTACCCACAGAACGGTTTTTTTTATTTACCGAACAAGGTAATATTTTTATTGAATTTATAGTGCATATAATATGAGTTTTTAACACATTCTAATCACATAACATGAAGTATAAACTCATGCTAGGTGATTAAAAATGAGAAAAAAGAAAGATACACACAGCTTTGATTTTCGTCCTTTAGGACTGGCAATCAGAGAAGCCAGAGAGAAAGCAGGGCTTTCCAGAAACGATTTAGGCGATAAGGTCTTTTACGGAGAACGGCATATCGCAGATATTGAAAATATCGGAAAACACCCCAGCTTTCAACTATTCCATGATTTAGTTACCATGTTCAATATATCTGTTGACGAGTATTTCTATCCATCGAAAAAAGCTGAGAAAAGTACAGTTCGCCGTCAGATAGACTCATCACTTGATTTATTGACTGATAACGAATTAAAAATCATTCAAGGTACGATTGATGGCATCTTAAACAGCAGAGAGAATAAGAAGTAACTTGCTTCTTATTTTCTCTGTTTTTCTATACTTATCTGTTGATCTGCTCAGCAGGTAACAAATAAGAGCCGATAACCCAAGATATATGTTCTCGGCATTATCGGCTCTGCGTCTTAGCGTCTGGCTCTTTGATAATAGCTATTTTTCCACACTTAACATTGATTAAAGTTTCATGTCTGCACTTCGGACAGAACAATGGAAAATTTATCAATTCCGTATCTAATCTTATTTTTATTCGTGTCTTGTTATTACAATTAGGACAGTAAATCCATTCCATACGTTCAACCTCCATACTAGTCTAGTGTATCTATATATTCTTCCAAACAAATTCCTTGAGAGTATATTTCCGACGCAACTTCTTTCCCGACATATCTGTAATGCCAAGGTTCATTTATAACACCTGTTATATCCGTCTTATTTGAGGGATAACGCTTTATAAACCCATATGTATGAGCATTTTCCTCAAGCCATTTATAAACATCATCACTTGAACTTTTTGTAGTATCTGCGTTTATATCGACCGCAATACCAAGCTGATGTTCACTTGTTCCGGGAATCGCCACCCATTGCTCTGCAAGTTTTTTTGCTTCTGACTTTGATTTCCCCTCATTTTCATATACTTCTATTTTTTCGTCCATTAGTTGTTGCTGTTCTTCCTGTGTCCTATATCCCTCTCTGACAAATAAACTATATCCTTGTGCTCTTGCGTCATCGAACATTTCCTGCAACTCTGGGTAAATTCTGGAATCAACCTTTTTACCGTTTGATAATTCTGTAAGCTGTACTTTATAATCAGCAGGAATATAATTATCATGATTTACAAGAATCAAATTCCAGCCATTATCTTCACTGGCTATATGATGTGTTATGCTACCAAGAAAAGGCATTGTAAAAAATGAATTAAGAAACTTTCCTGCCATCGCACATAACATTACTATAAATAACAGGATAAAAAGTTTTTTAACTTTAAATCTTCTTCGTCTTTTATATCGTTTCAATTATTTTATCTCCACCTTTTTGTAAACCCTGTACAGTATAGGTTGAAAAACCAGACATGTCACTGCATATACAGGAACAATAACGGTTGCTATTGTGGTTACTTTATTTCCCAATGTTATAAGTCCAGCTTCTTTAATATCTAAATAAACTTCTAATAGCTGGTCTGGAAAGAACGAGCATAATCCCGGCAATGTAATAATTCTGCTTAAAAACGGAAATGCACATAACACAATGAATGGTACAATAATCGCAGTTGGAGTAGAGCGTGTGAGTGCTGATACAATCATTGCAAGCGTAGAAGCAAATACAGTTCCAATATATCCCCCAACAACAATAAAAAGATATGCCTGTAAAAAAGTAATATTATAAACACTTCTCCACAAATCTAACTGGATTGGACAGTTTGCACCGTCTGCACCTAATACAAAAAGTACAATAAACGTATATAAAAATACAAACATCAGATAAAATCCTGTAGTAATACAAAATCCTGCTCCTACCTTTGCAGAAATCCCCTTGCTTCTTCCAAATCGTGCAGAGAAAAAAATGGAGTCTGCTTTTGACTGAAATTCATCCGAAAATATCCCGGATACCAGAAAACCGATGACTAAAGCCAGCATCAGAATAAAGGTTGATATATTTTGCAATAATGCAGACCAACCGTCTATATATTCATAGTAAAATGGCGTTTTCAGTTCTTCATATTTCTGAATCATAAAATCTTTTTCTGCCTGCGAAAATGTTTCTCCTCCAGACTCAAGCCAATTTTTTAAAGTAGAAATTCTTCTTTCATAGATAGTTCCAACTTCATCATCAGAAATATGATCCGGCACATAATAATTGTAATCTCTATAATCACTGAATGCATAAATGATGACATCCATAATACCAGCTATGCCCTGCTTTTTTGCATATGCCTTATTTTGCTCTGTAATGTCATCCGACAATGCCTCTTTCGAACTGTTAATTGTCTTGTTTTTTTCCAGTGCCTTACTCAATGTATCAGTGGTTAAATAACCTGCCCATTGGTTTTTAGCTTCTCTTAAATCTCTTGAAGCCGAAATTCCAACAGAAGAATTTCCGTTTTCATCAACAAATTCCACCTTGTTAATCGTTAAAATACTTGTTATCACCAGTATTACGAATAATACGATAACAGCAATTCTATTTTTTGATTTAGAAAACACTTTTTTGATTTCATAGCGTAGCATTTTCATCACCTGCTTTCTCTCCAAAATAATATAAAAATACATCTTCCAGTGACGCTTCTACACGCACTGCATTCCCAACCGGTTTTTTGTGAGAAATAATTCGTAGCATAACTTGATTTATTTCTGATTTCATATTGGAAATTTTATATTTTTCCATGAAATCAGACACCTTATTTTTCGGTACAAGGCATTCCCATACCGCTTCTGTCATAGAATTTATCAATTCATCAATGCTTCCTTTATGCAGAATTTCTCCGTCTTTCATCAACCAGATTTCATTCGCAATATACTCAATATCCGAAACGATATGTGTCGATAATAACACCAGCCTGTCTTCTGAAAGCTCACTAATCAAATTGCGAAACCTAATTCTTTCATTTGGGTCAAGTCCTGCTGTTGGTTCATCAAGTATTAAAATCTTAGGATTATTCAACATAGCCTGTGCAATTCCGGCTCTGCGCTTCATACCACCAGACAATTTTTTCATTTTTTTATGAGCTACTTTTGAAAGACCAACCTTAGCAATCAATTCGTTTACTCGCTTTTTTGCAACAATAGGGCGTATTCCTTTTAGCGCTCCAATATAAAGTAAATAATCCTCCACTGTAAATTCAGGATAAAATCCAAAATCCTGCGGTAAATACCCCAACAGCTTACGATATTCGCTGTCCATACTAAAAATATCTTTTCCATTACAGCATATCGTTCCGCTTGTTGGCTTTAAAAGAGTACACAACATTCTCATTAAAGTTGTTTTTCCTGCTCCGTTTACACCTAAAAGACCATACACACCATTTGTCATAGTGAGGTTTATATGATTGACAGCCGTAAAATCTCCAAATTCTTTTGTTAAACCATCAAGCTCTAATTTCATCAAATGACACCTCCAAATATTGATTACAATTCTTTAAAACACGATATATAGCAAAAGCAATAAAAAGTATTGTTGCACCCAGCAGTGCTGACCAGATGGGAACAGTAACCATGATATATACATTTTCATTTAAAACAATAAAAAGCCATACTGCACTCCATATCACACACAGAACAATCGCAACCGTTTCACTGAAAGAGTGTTTACTGCATAAAATTCCGAAACAGATACAGGCAGTTACACAAAGCGGAAAAAGAAATTGAACTACTAATTCTGACAATTCATAATGTAAACCTGCTGAAACGACTCCTAAAAATACAGTTATCAAAAAAATATCTGTAACACCAAATAACAGCATACGTGTGGCATATACTTGTTTTAATGAATAATAGGAAGTAGCTTCTATTTCCATACATTCACATGACCTGTTTTTCCATAGTTCGGGAATAATAAGGATTACAAATAGTGTGGCTACTACACCCATACTTCTTTTTAGATATATTTCATCATGGATAGAACTTAAAGCAATCCATAATGCAACTAAAATCATAAATTGAAGAACCCACCATCTTTTTTGTATCACACGAAGCTGTGTCCACAAAAAGTCATGGTAAGAAAGCATTCGTTCTTGCTCTGCCATAAAAAAGGCATTTTTAGATTTATAAATTGTTTCCTGTATTTTTTCTTCGTTGGCTTCCACTTGTACGCTTTCCCTATATTTTTTTATCTTTTCTTTCTTATTCATCTAATTCCTCCTTTCCGAGAAGTTCCCTTAACTGTTTCCTTGCTTTTTGCAAACGATACTTTACCAGTGGAAGTCCAATTTGCAATGTATCAGAAATTTCTGTCAGTTTTAGTTCTTGAAAATAATAAAGTGTAAGCACTTCTCTTGAATCATCTGGAAGTTGTTCTAAAATCTGTTCTATCAAAACTCTATTCAAAATTTGTTCCGTTTGATTTTCTTCCTCAAATTCATTTTCTTCCAGAAGTGTTTCTTTTGTCCTCTTTAAATAATCTTTACACAGATTACCTGCTATCGTATATAAATAATTCAGTGTTTTCCCTTTATAATGATAGTCGGACAATTTTGTGAAAAAACGTATAAAAGTTTCCTGCGTTAAATCTTCCGCATATGTTTGATCGAAACAATGATGATAACAGTAGCTTAAAATTTCTTGATAATACTTGTGGACAAACAAATCAAAGGCATTATCATCACCTTGCTTCATTTTTCTAATTAGTAGAAAATCATTATACACAAAATCCCCCTTTCTCATTATTAGAAGTTCAAAATATTTATCCCGTTCTATAATGTATAACGATTGAGAGCAATAAAAAGATAGTATAAATTTAATTTTTTCATAAAATACAATAACGACTTGTTTTACACACTACTTTTCTCTCATAAGGCAATTATAATGTACTAATAAGATTACTGCAAAATATCAACCAAGATGAACCGTGCTTACACTTTTAAACACAGATTTTATTCTTATCCTATAATCTTCCAGTTATCGTCCTTATGAAGCATAAGCTCATACTGTGAGATTTGTGTCATTTTCGACTTGTTATCCAGATACTTCACACACACACTGACCTTGAGGTTATCGTCGTCTTTGGTAAAGACAGGGTTTACCAGTTCCGAAAATACATAGTCGCCGGAAACAGGAGCAAGCACACCGTCTTTGACGTAATAGGCAAGTTCTTTTTCCGTAGCTGTCGGATAAAGCTTAAAGAATGTTTCCAAGAAAGCGGTAGCGTCCTTGACTGTGTCGGAACTGACACTGACATCTGCTTCCTGTACTTTCGGTTCATACTTTGATTTCTGTACCGCCGGAGCAAGGGTTGGATTCTGGGTAATGACCATTGCACCGTCCTTATCCACATAAACGGTCACGGTGTAGTTTTCTGTGACTGCCTGTGTCTGTTCTCCCTCTTTTACCTGCTGATCTACTTCGTAGGCAACGGTAAAATCGTTCGTTCCAGACTGCTCTACATTCCAGACCAGCACATTTGTAACGGTCGCACTGGTTGGTATGTCCGTTCTGATGGTATCAGCGTTCAAGTCCTGTAATTCTTTGGTAAGGTATTTACTGATTTCTGTTGTCCTTGCTTCAATGGCTTCCTTGCTTGTATCCCATGAGTAGTAGGCTTTCGCAAAGTTCTTGACGAAATTCTCAATACCGTTGGTATCGTTCAATCTTAACTGAATGATTTCTTTTTCATGTACCGTGTGGGTGTCAATGGCGGTAAAGTTCTTATACACACCAAAGCTGGTGCTTGCCAGAAGCACCGCCCACAAAAGCAGAACAGATTTCTTATGTGTCCCGACTTTCATGGTACGCACTTTCTTATTCTTAGGTGCTTTCTCTGTTTTTTCTTTTTTCTTAAACATATTTCAAGTCCTTTCTATTGTTTGATTCTTCCGGCACAAATGATGTGCTGTTGCCAGTAGGCAGAGGTCAAATCGGTATAGCCGATTGGATTTCCGGCATGATACATCTGATTGTTCCCTACATAGATTCCTACATGGGTAACATAGTCACTGGTATTGTAGGTGGAATGGAAAAAGACCAAATCGCCAGCCTGTGCCTGTGACAATGGGATATGCTGGGTTGCGTCATACTGTGCCTGTGCGGTTCGTGGCAGACTGATTCCGGCTTTTCCGTAGCACCACTGGGTAAGACCAGAACAGTCAAAAGAGGTGTTTGGGTTACTGCCACCGTAGACATACTTCCAGCCTTGATATTTCAACGCTTCATTCATAACCGCCTGTACCGTTTCATTACTGAACTGTTTTATGTTCAGATATTGGTTGACCAGCTCCACATAAAACATATTTCCGTAGTTATAACGCCAGCCACCATTTTTACTGACCGCTATCGGGTTCGTATAGGTCACTTTTGTACCGCCGGATTTATTCTTTGCGAAATTCTCTGCAAGATTGAAGCTGTGCTTTTTCCCGTTCTTCGCCACATAGTCTGCATAGCCACCACCATAGTTATAAGACTGTATGACCACGTTAATGTCATTCATGCCTTTGGCTTTACAGGAAGAAAGCAGGGACGCAAAATATTTACACCCCTGCTTAATGGATTCTTCTGTACTTAATGAGTTTGGCGGTAGTCCAAGACTTTCGCTGGACTGCATGACATCGGTAGTCGTACCGCCACTTTCCACCTGTATGATGGCAAGCAGGATGTTCACATACTCCGAGATGCCGTTTTCTCTGGCATATTTTTCTACCATTGGCTGATGTTTGAGGACATCGACTGACAGGTTCATGCCAGAATAGACAGGCGAATAGCTGTTGGAACTGTCGTCATCTTCGCCGGAAATCAATATCCCGAAAAAGAGGACAATGGAGAAAAGGACAGGAAATATCGTACCTATGATAAGGATACGCTTTAATCTCATTTCTTCCGTCCTTTCTCTGGTTGCTTCGTAACAGTCTTACGATTTTGTTTTTGGTTGACCTGTTTCTGTACGGTTGTTTTCTTTCGATTACTTCTGGATTCCGCTATGTTTGGCTGGTTTGTTCTGGCAACAGATTTGACCTGCTGTTCCTGTCTGATATTGGTTCGGACAGTTTCTTTTCCAGCCTTGACTTCTGCATTTTTTATCACAGGAGAAGTAGCAGGACGTTTTATATCCGGCTTTGTGACTGTATCGGTCTGTGCAGGTTTTGGAACAGGTGTGGCAACAGGGCGTTCATGGCTTCTGGTAGCTCCGGCTGTCGCTGATCCATTCGCATGAACTGTCTGCCTTGCTTCCTGTGCTTTTTGTAATTCCTGTTTTTTCTGTGAGATATTTTCCCTGTGCAGGTTGCGTTTCTGTGTACGCTGTTCCTGTCGGTTTTCCCTTTCTTCCACAACGCCACGCTTAAAGTTTGATACATTATCCTTTGCTTTCTGTTTTGCAGAGTGGACAGCATAACCAGCCTGTGTCGGCAAGTCTTTCACATTTTCTTTCAGAGAGGAAGCACTGTCACGGACTTTATTTTTCGTATCCATCACAGCACCTACCGCAGAACCGACACGGCTTCCCATGCTGGCAGAGGTATTTTCCCGTTTCTTTGGCGGTTGGTTCGTTGCTGGCTTTCCGGCTCTGGCAACACTTGCACCAGCCACCGCACCTGCAATACTTCCAGCACCGACAGCCCTTGCAATCCCGTGTTCCATACGTCTTGCCCTGTGTCGCATGAACACCATCGGTCTACGGAAAATCCGGCGACCTATCTGCTGGCTGTCATTGGCATTAAGACTGAACATACTCATTAGTTCTCCGAGCTTCATGTAGATTCCGGCAAAACAGATTATCTGCAAAAACGCCACCATGAAGAACGGATAGTCCGTGGAAATGTTGTAGAACATACTGGAAATCGAAAATGCCACGGTCACAATCAGTGTGATTCCGGCTCTTGTCATAATGGCGTTGAACACACGGACAACTGCCTGTTTTGCCATGTTCTCATAAGTCGGTATCATGGACAGTAAGAAGCTGATAGGCAGAAACATGGCATATATGATAAAAAGTATCTGGGAAAATAACATCATGCCGGTAAGCAGAAAGATAAAGATTGTGATACCGAGATTGAAAATGAGCAGGAAGAACACCATGCCAAGACGGTTGACGACCTGTGGAATGGTAAGGTTGTCATTGTCGTTATCCTCAATCTCTGTTTTGACAACAGTTTCCCTTGTTTCCCCATCTTCGTCTGACGGGCTGGCAGATACCAGAGCTTCCACACGGTCAGTCCCGATTTCTTCGGTATCGCTGTTCCCGAACTGCAACAACAGCCACGGTTTTTCTACCTGTATCGCAAACAGGCTGTCACGGATAAGGTCTACGCTGTCTTTGCCTTTGCTTTGTGAATCGGGGAGCATGATTTTTGTCCCCAAGTCCAGAGAAGCGGTGCTGATGTCCGAACTGAAATCATTGATTTTCTGGATATAATTGGGAGCATAAGCAATAAAGGACGCAGACACAATGAACACCACCACAAAGTTGATAATAGCGTGAAGTGCTTTGCTTGTTTCCCGTTTGAGAAGCCCTGTATAGGCGGTGTAAACACCTACAATCAGAATGATAATGAGCAGGAATCCCACATAGAATCCACTGCTGGAAAATCCGTTTTCGGTCACTCCGGCAAGTGTCTGGATACTTTTCCCGATACTGTCTGCCATGTCATTGATAAAGTCCAGCTTATACGCCTGTTGCACCACATATCCTGTGGCATTGCTAAGATACAGGCTGATTGTCCAGACAAAATTTGTGATACAGTAAAGCCCGTACTGCACCGATTTTCCAATGCCGTCCAGCCAGTTCCACGGAAGCCATGACCAGCTATTGTCCACATAGAAATCAAGCTGATAATTGGAAAGCGGATACTTTGAATACAGGTTGTCTGCATTGACTGTATCATCGACCAGTCCAGACGCATGAGCCACTGTCCCAAGCAGGGACAGCAGTACCAGCGTGACGGTCACGGCAAGCAGAACCATTTTCAGCACATGGAATACCTTTTCTTTTGTGACAGATTTCATCATTCCAAATCCACCTCACTTTTTATCGGCGGTCTGGTATCAAAAGCGTGGAGCAGTTCTACAAAGACAGGGTGTATCTGTACCACACCGACACGCCCGTATAAATCCTGCATTAAGCATTGTCCGTTCTCCAAATCCCTCAACCGTTTCTGGTTATTTTCGTCCTCACTGTCCAGCCCGAAAAACTCTAAGGTCTGTTTGATTTCATTGGTATCTGTGGAGCGGAACGCAAACTTTAAGCCGATGTTATTTTTCAGACTTTCTTTCGATACGTCCCCAGAGGATTGTGTCACGAAATAGACTCCGGCGTTCATGGCTCTACCAGCACGCACCAGTTTATTTGAGAGTGTTTCGCCCTGTGCCACATTTAAGAACGCCCATGCTTCGTCCAAGTCTACAATTTTAAAAATACTTCGGTCACTGTGAATAAAGTCAAGGGCAAAGGTACTGATAACAATTAAGATGGATACCGACAACAGTTCAATGGTCGTGTATTCCTCAAAGGTGGTATCCTTATCCGGCAGAACCAAATCTGCAACCTGTATGATGTTGAGCTGGTTATCCAGACTGATTGCATTTTCCACCGAACCGTCTGAGAACAAAAGCTGTGCAAAATCATAGTCCGTAAAACTTTCGATATGGTCTGCAATGTTACGGGATACGGCGGTATCCTCTTTTCGTAGTTCCTCAATGACCTGTAACAGCCCGTGGTTCTGGTTCTGAGATACGGTACGGACAGCTTTTCTAAGGACAGGGAACTTTTCACCGTCCCTTGAAGAAATTCCTGTAAGGAAAGTCAGAATGTCGATGGCAAGACTTTCAGCGTCCTTGACATCTTTCATAATCACATACGGGTCTAATAACCCTTGATTGCTGGAATCACTGGTAATGTTTACAATGTTGATTTCCTCTGCAATCTCCGGCAGTGTTTCTTTCCAGTTTCCACGCTCACTTTTCGGGTCTAGGATAACTGCCTGTCCACCGAACAGAACGGAATAATACACCAGCAGATTATTACAGAATGATTTTCCACCACCAAGCGAACCCACAAAGGCAGAAGCCAACGCATTTGTGACCGTACCTTTTACCCCTTGACTGGCAAGGGACGGTTGCAGGTAGACATTTCTTCCTGTATCCACGGAATATCCGATATAGATTCCTGTATTTTCTCCCAACATCTGGGTAGCACCGAAACCAAGTCCGGCTAAAAAGTCGGATTTCACATACTGGATATAATCATTGATATAACGTTTGCTGGCTGGAAGAAACTCTCCATGCAGTCCCATCATATCTCCGGCAGGGCGAACCAGCTTCACATTCAAATCATCGTAAAAGTCCTTGACTTCATCACAACGGCGTTTCAGTTCGTCAAGATCGGGTGCAGACACCCGTATGACGTAACTTAACTTATACATACTTTCCTTGCTCTGGTCTAAATCTGTTTCCAGTTCATCGACACTGTCCAAGGCTTCCACCACATTTGAACTTGTTTCGTTTCCGGCTTGATAGGCGTGATTATCCAAGTCCTTTAATTCCTTTTTCTTGTTACGGACAGTGGTTAAGGCTTTCTTATTCCCGACAATCTCAACATTCATAGACGTATCCACAGGGAATGTGAACTGCTGTTGCTGGAAATAAAAGATTTCCGATGATGGGAAGTCCAGCTCCCCGACAATGGCATTGACCGTAAAGTAGGATACATAGCTTTCGCTGTCCTCATGTTCCAGACGCAAATATCGCTGGCTTTCTTCCACCACACAACGGGTAGGACGGATAAGGTCATAATACTTAATCAGTGTTTCCCTTTTTAATTTTCTTTTTGGCAGAGGATACACATAATCTTCATAGGCTATCCCGTCCCTGCCGTAGAGGTGTTCCATCAGATACGCAAAGTCTTTGGCTTCCAGTCGGCGGATTTTGAACCTACGGGAGATTTTATTTTCCAATAACTTCTCCATCTTCACATAACGGTTGATTTCATCATTGCTCATGGAAACAAAGTCATTCATCAGTGTGTGCCTTACCTCATTCAAAAACTCACGGAATGTCAGAAATACCGATTTTTTGATGTTCTTCAGATTGACTTCGTCCTCTGTGACCATAAGCTTGAATCCCAGAAAGAAACGGTAATCCACTTGATTGTCGCCTATCATGGATACAAGGGCTTCGGTCTGGTCGTCTATCTTTTGGATTGCTACCTCACGGAGCTTTCCAGTTACCAGCTTCTTTGACTGTTCCTGTATGCTTCGGATTGAACTTTCAGTTGCAATCTGCAACGCATGAATCTTTCCCTCACGGGACTGTGCGATAAGCTGACGGAAGCTGTCATGCACAAGGTATTTCTGTTCTGGGGATAAGAATGAATAATTGTACGGTATCAGCTCATAGTAGGCGAATACCTCATTGTCCTTATTCCAGACAAGGTTATTGTCGATATATTTAATCGGGAACATAGGTCACACTCCTTACTGCCGTGATAGTTTCCTCAAATTTCTGCTTATGCAGGTTCACGGCTTTTCCGGCATAAGTCACTTTGGGACGCAGAGCATACAGCACCATCGTCTTGATGTAACTGTATGGTTTTTTCCCGTCAAAGGTTTTCTGTGACATAAACCATGTGAGGGCAACGGGAATCCCGAAATATTTTAAAAATGCTCCCTCAATCATGGAAAGTGGCGGTACATCTGCAAACAGAATGATGATAAATTCCGTCAGTACAAACCATGTAATCTGGGTAAAGGTCACAGGGAATGGCAGGTTTACATCATTGATGGCATACAGTACCTTTTCCACGTTCCAGATACTTGTATAACTTCGAATTTTCTTCACTTGTAAATGCTCCTTTCTTCATTTTCATAACAACAGGGACAGCCGGATTTCCCAGACTGTCCCCAAGAGAAAAGCTGACAGTAGCACCAGTGGCGGTGCTGATCTGCCAGCCCTTAACGCAGTACCTCACAGATACCAGCGTTTGTTGCAATAAATGTCCCCTCTATATCGAGGTCACGCCCGTAGGCTTCATAGTCGATATAGTTCTGTAAAGAGGACGGGATTTCTCCGAGTATCTGTTCTTCATCAATCAGATAGTAGGCTAAATCGGTCATCGTTTCACAGCCGGAATACAGAATGATGTCGTCCTTATGTTCCACCAGTTCTTCCAGACTTCCATAGCAGGATATAAAACTGTCCAAGTCGTCCAGCAGGTAATCCGGTAATTCTTCCAACTGCTCATAGATACGGTTCAGTTCTTCGATGGAAATGTATTCGCTAATCTCCATCGGGAAGTTGTCCGTATCATGGATTGCGTATTCTTCGTACTCTGCATTTAAGCCGATACGTTCTGCAATCACTTCTTCGTCCAATGGAAAAGAGAACCAGTCCCCGACCAGTTCTCCCTCATTGTACTTGCCAAGATTGGCTATATAGACTTGCATATCATCAAGCATAAACGGTCACTTCCTTTCACTCATTGTATTCATAAAATCTGCCATGCACACACAGGAAATGTTCTGATGTTTCTTCCATATCTGAACAGTTCCGATGGTATGTAATATTGCAAAGTCCGGCTTCCAGCTCTTGCAGGTTTGAAAACCATTCTCTTTGAATTGCAGGTATATCTTCGGGTGGGATTTCACTCTCTGAAATTGCAAGGCAGACATTATTTAGCAAGTCGAGGTCTGTATCTTGCAGGATTTCAAAAGGAAAATCATAATCACTGATAAGATAACGGTCACTGTCCGGCGGTAAACCAATGGATTGTTTTAATGCTTCTATGTTGCAGGGAAGTGTAAACCATGCACAGCCTGTATCTTTTTCCTGTTCATCAAGATTGATAACAAATACTTTCATTTCTGCCATAAGCAATACCACCTGTCAAAGTTTGAACATACCGTTGTTGCAGAGAGCATAACGTCCTTTTTCTTCCAGTTCATGGGCGTAGGCTTCCAGATTAAAATATTTCTTTCCTTTTTCGGAAAGAGCAGAAAATTCAATGTTATGCTCCAAGCGGTAACGGGCAACGTCCATGATGTTGTGACACTCTGGATAAAACAAAAATTCTTCGGATTCCTGCAATAAATCCTCTACACCGCCACAATAAGGAATCAACTCTTTGTATGCCTGCTGAACTTCTGGCGATAAATCCGTGTAAGCAAAGTATAGCTTGTTTAATCGTCTGACAGAAGTTGTCCTTACAATATCGCCAGCAAAGGGGAGCTTCATATCTGTGATTTGATAGTCTTTGCTGTCAGCTTCCACACCGAGCAGGTCACGGAACAGCTCATAATCAATGGGTAAATCAAACCAGCGAGAGGTTTTATCCTCTGCTGATTTGGTCGTTTCAATCAATACGCTACATTCTTCCATCGTAATTCAGTCCTTTCTTCTAATTTTGAGTATGAAAAAAGCAGTCGATCATAACTGAAAGACTGCTTAACTCTAAAACAATATTAAAGCGTTTCTTCTTTTAAATTCTGACTCAAAAGGGATTTTAACTCTTTTACATCATTTTCAGACAAATCATTTTGATTAACAAGAACCATTTCATTTTTTATTGTTCTGATATATATGTAATTTCTGAAAATCCCCCAACATTTAAAGGCGTTCCAATGATTAGTCCCGTTACCGATATCAGAACTAACTGTAATACCATCGGTATCAAAACAATATTCACGTTTTCCCGAAGTCAATTTATTATCCATCTTTGAATGAACAATATTTATTACTTTTTTCTGAAATGTGTTAGCTCCGTTTATGATAATCCAGATAAAGAAAACCGAAAATAATAATCCAATAATACCATATCCAATACGACTATTCATAAAACAAAGAATCGTATATATTAACATTATGACAGCCATCACAGACGATAACCCTGTTGCAAATTTACGTTTCTTTACATTTTTATCACTGGCTAAAACGATTTCTTTTAAAATATCTTGTTCTTGCTGTCCGATTTCAATACTGTATCTAACCATAATAAGAATCTCCTTTAAACATTTTAATGATATTAGTATATTACCACAAGTTTGTGTTCAAAATGTGGGATTCTTAATTTTACGCTCCAATAATCTTATTAAATAACTGTAACAATACGTCTTTTACGCCGGACGCATTGAATACAAGACCAACGGCGACTAAGGCAACTACCAAAAATCCGATAAGTTTGGAAAACTCACGCTTGAATCCCAAGTAGATTCCGATAACAACAATCGCCATCAGCACAAGGCTCTGTGCGTTGCTTAAAAACCAGTTATAAAGGTTCTGTCCAAAATTCATGCTTTCTTTTCTCCTTTCAGTTCCATCATTTTTCGGTCAGACTGTCTGCCAACCTGTAAAATACACATGGCAATCACGCCAACTGTTCCCCCGAAAGAGAAGAACAGGAAGTCAAATAATAATCGTTGCATTTTTCAATTCTCCTTTTCTAAAATCACATCTTCGGTAGATGTGGTCTGTTGTTCGATTATCTTGTAATGCTTTTCTGTCAGTTTCGTGGATTTACGGATTTCTTTCAGATAATCAATCCCTGTTTTCGCTGTGATTGTTTCCAGCATTTTGAGTGTCGGGTCAACCTGCCGTTGAATCCAGCGTAGGGTTCTGTCCAGTGTGTAGGGTTCGGGTTTGGTCGTGAGCTTTAACGGCTCTCTGTTTTCCCCGATGAACCACGCCCAGCGGACAGATAATTTCCAGTCGCTCCGTTTCTTGTCTGCTTCCTTATCCACGAAGCGTACATAACGGTTGATAATAGAAAATGCCGTCCGTTCAGCGTCATAGTAAGTCAGCAGGTCACGGACAGCATAATAAGCACGTTCATTTTTCAACCGTATTTCAAATCTGTTTTTTATGGGTGCTTCCTCAATGGGAATCCCAAGTTTGATGTACTGCTCATAGCTTTTTTCATAGACACAGAAGTACACCTCACTTTTCAGTGAACCGATATAAAGCGTATACCCCATACCAGCCTTGTCCTGTTCCTCATGCTTGACCAGTTCGCCGGAAGCATAGGACTTAAAGGAACGGAACACCGATACACATTCCTCATTCCGGCATTTTTCGGTCAGTTCTGGAATATCTAACATTCCCGTATGGTCATTGATGGCAAGGTCAAGGCGTTTCATCACACCACCGTCCACCAGAGCGTCCATAAGGAAATCATACCAGCTCCGTTCCTGTGCCAGCAGATAACTTTCAAACTGGCGACAGCCTTTTCCTTTCAGTTCCAGCAGGACACCTTTTTCTTCATCGGGAGAAGTATATACGAAAATATCTCCGATGTAGTAGTGTTCTGTATAACTGTAATGCCCGAAGTCCTCATGTATCATGTACTGAATATTGAGCTGTAAAATATCTTTGATGATGTGTCCAATATCCAGTGTCGGAAACCGTATCCTCACATAATCAAACAGCATGGTAAGCGGTGCTTCTGGATTGAATTTTTCCAGAGCTTCCAAAAGTTTTACTTTCATTTCTTCTGTGACCGCCACCTTGCCGGATTCGATACGGCTTAAATGTTCACGGCTGATTCCAGCCATGACCGCAAGTTTCGTCTGGGATACACCGTACTGCAAACGCCTGTCTGCAAAATCCTGTATCCACTCTGTATCATTCAGTGCGATACCCCCTTTACGAAAAAACTGTGACATTTTTTATCCGATGTCACAGCAATAAAAAAAGCTACCAAACGCTTGATTTCAGCCAAGAATCGGTAACTTTTGTGTATGTTTCCTTGTGATTTGTGCCCCTCTGTTAGATACCGAGGGGCTTGATATATGCTGGCGTGGCTACCGCCACACCAGCAAGGCTAGTCCGTACCTGTGGCTTTCGCTTCGCACGCCACCTGTCCGTCCTGCCTTATGTGTGCAAGTTTCCCAATCGTACCCAAGAAATCATAGCTTTTGGGTACAAGGGGAGTATAAAATTCCGATATGACACTTGTTCCTACATCACAGTATCCACGCCCTTTGATTTGCTTCTGGAAAAACTGCTTTTTCACATCACTTCCAAAGAGCATACCATAGCCAAGTTCACTCAGCCGACCAAGTCCCACACGGAAATTGAAATTATCTCTGATACCATCTCCGAAATATTTTGCGTCTGGACGTTGGCAAGCCACAATCAGAAAGTATCCAGCCTGTCTGCCGAGCATAACGATTTTCTTTAGCTGGCTTAACAGGGCAGTGCTTTCCTTTGTCGTCAGCATTTCCAAAAACGCCACATATTCATCAAAGATAAGGAATTGTGGAGCAAGCCCCAGATAAGCATAGTTTTCTCCTGTGCGGTAGTTCGGGTGCAGTTTCATTTCTTCTGAGCGTGTGACCATGCCCTCATAAAAGGCATTGACGCAGTCAATCATATCGTCTTTCGTGTGGTAGACATTTCCCATGACTGTTCCCAAATCTGCAAGGTCAGCGTTCTTCGGGTCAAGAATGTATAAATCCGCATTGGTTCTAAGCAGGGCTTCAATGATGGTCAACAGAAAATAGGTCTTTCCACCGCCAGTACCACCACAGATAAGGGCATGGGGAAGTGAATCATATTCCCACACCAGATTTTTCATTAACCGCAGACCGCCGTTTTCGGCAATTACTTCATCAATCGAAATACGGTTTGCAATCATATCATAGAGCAGGGTGTATTCGATATATCCGTCATGTAATGTCTTGTCGGTCAACTCACAGTACAGCCCCGATTCCAGTTTATCCTCTAAGGACAGGAGCTGTTCTTGATATTTTCCCATTGTGATTTCACACAGGATATGGAGCAAGCCGTTGTCCATCTGGTAGTAGATTTTCGGAAACCACACGATTTTTTCTCTGGATCTGCTTTGCAGGTCAGTGAAAAAACCGCTGTCTTTGGTGTTTTCTGCTTCATACCATTTATTTTCCAGCACCATACGAGCCAACTTTTGTCTGTGTAACAACCGCTTGATACGGTCATATCCGTAACGGTAGTAGAGAAAAGCGACCAATGCACAAACACCAGTCGCTATCAGAACCGTAATGGAATTGTAGGCAGTCCAAGTAATTCCGGCATGGAGCAGGTTAAAATCTTTCCAGTCTATAACAAGGAGCTGTCGCAGATTCAGTAGCAGGAACACCGCAACGAACAGGAGCAACAGCCAACCGATACAGAAATGATAGACCAACGATTTGTCACTGGCACGAATCCTGTTACCTTTGAATTTCCTAATTTTCATAAAAACTCCTTTCTTCTGGCATAAGAAAAGCAGTCAATCATGTAGACTAACTGCTTTGTGAATGTTGCAAATTATAATCATAAATCTGTATTTCATTACTGTTATATTAAGATTGTACATATAATGCCAATTACGCCTATAGCCAAAAATACCAGTCCAACACCTGCTGATTTTTTTCGCTTTTCTAATTCTTTTGCATTATTTTCACTCATATTTATAATAGGATATTTTCTTCTTCCAATTAAATACATAAGTAAACCACTTGAATTATTTCCACTCATTGCGAAAACTCCCCAAAATTTAGGGTGTTTTAATCCTCTGGCCGTTGCGTCTATCACAGTCATCTGATAAATTTGAAATACGACACAAAACGCTCCTACAAGTGCAACCGCACCACAAATTACCGCTAAAACTATATTCAAGTTCATAAGATAGTCCTCCTTATAATTTTCTGATTATTTGGTAAAGTAATGCTGATGAAGTGATAACCATAAGACAAAATATTCCAACTAAGAAATAACGGTTATCTGGGATAAACATATTTAATGTTATCAGCAATGCTACGACAATGATATTTACAATAATTGCCCATATCATTTTTTGGTTGCTTCTTACAACGTTTGTGCTTTCTTCTAAATGTTCAATCATTTTTTCATCACCCTTTAGCAAATCGTCAAGACTTATAGAATATAGATTGCTCAACTCAATTACACTAATAATGTCTGGGTAAGATTTTTCGTTTTCCCAATTTGAAATTGTCTGCCTTGATACATTGATTTTTTCTGCAACATTTTCTTGTGTCATTCCAGACTGTACTCGTGCATTTTTTAGTTTTTTCCCTATTTCCATATTCCGATTGCTCCTTTCGGTGACATTGTCATATATGAACTTCCAAATGTCTATCCAATATCTTCGACAAAGCCTTTTTTCTCTTGTCAAAATTGTTTTACATAGCTTAAATACAGCTCTATTGGCTAATTATACTGTAGTTTCAACACAAAAACTATAACAATTTATTTCTTCGGCTGTCCTTGTGGCAAACGATTTTGCGGACTATCTATGTTATGATTTTCCTTACTCTTTAATACAATATCATCTGCCTTTACATACCAGTCCACATCTGCACCACGATAATTTGCATTAGCCACTGTATCCGCAACAGGATTGATAAGTTCCACTTCGGCATTATAATCATAATCCTTTAACGGAATAGTCGCCGGAACTGACACCTGTATCATACGTCCCTGTGTGTTGCACTTCAAATCGTAGGTACGTTCTTTGATTTCCTCACTGACCGAGCCATCTTCATTCTGTACATGAACTTCACGGCGTAATGCGGAGAACTTTAATACTCCAAAAGTCTTTTCTTTATCAATGACGATTCCATTTGCTAATCTCATAATCTGAATACCCCCTTATTTACTTTCTGCTGGTAACATATCGTCTGCAAGCAGGATATAATTGACAAATCCACGTTCCCCGATTTTATAACCATCGGTAGTGATTCGTGGGTTGATAAGTTTTACTTTCTGCTCCGGCGAGAAATGTTTTTCGCCAGCTTTGGCAGGAAGCACAACGACAACATCATCGGCTCTCTGCACATCGGAATACAGGTTATAGCTTCTGTTAATGACAGCCATACGCCCGTTGATTCTCTGCTGTTCCGTAGTATTTTCTCCGGCAAACTCCAAGTTTCCGAATGTCTTTTCCATATTTGGTACGACAAATCTTAATTCCATAATAATTGACCTCTTTTCTTTCTATTTGTAAGTTCTTTCCTGCTGTACTTTGTGTGGAGCTACACTCCCCACGCCCCTAGTGGACTTCACGCCCCCGTAAATCAGAGCTTCACGGGAGCGTGAAGTTGCAAAAAGGGTGGCGACCTTGAACGTTCCACCAACTGCTACATTACCGTCTTATGATTTCTTTCTACGGCGTTTGAAGTAAAGCATACCGCCAAGTCCTACGCAGGAAAGACCGAGCATGGCAAGGTAAGCATAGATATTGGTATTGTCGCCTGTTTTTGGGCTGTCACTTGTCTTAGTAACCTTAGATGGTGTATCCGGCGTGTCGGTATCCTTTGGTGTGTCTGGGACTTCCGGCACTTTCTTGATTGTCACAGTCTGTCCATCGTCTGTGATGTCCTTATGTTCTGTCATTTTCTTTGGTTCGTCTGGATTGGTCATATCGTATAATTCCTCAAAGGTGACAAGGCTCTTGCCACTAAGAGAAGAACCATCAAAGGTAAATGCAATCTCAACCGTCATTTTTTCACTGTCGGCTGTAAACTCATAATCATTGGATACTTTCTTTCCATCAATCAGAAGTTCGGTATTTTCCTCTTTTAACATCTGCCAGCCGGAAAGTTTGTATTTTGTCCCAACTTCCAGACCATCTAATGTGACTTTATCCACAATCGTTACGTCTTTTCCGGCTTCAATTTCTTTCTTGCCGTTCTTGTCCGTAGCGGTCGTATGGATTTTGATGATACGTTCTGTGATAAGAACGGTCTGTCCATCATCGTTGATGTCTTTATGTTCGGCAACCTTGACAGGCTCTTTTGGATTGCTCATATCGTACAATTCCTCAAAGGTAACAAGGTTCTGACCGCCAAGAGCTGAACCATCAAAACTGTAAGTAATCTCAACCGTCATTTTTTTACTGTCGGCAGTGAATGTGTAATCACTGTCTACACGTTTCCCGTCAATCAGAAGTTCAGCATTTTCTTCCTTTAACATCTGCCAGCCGGAAAGTTTATATTTTGTTCCAGCTTCCAAGCCATCAAGTGTGACTTTGTCCACGATCTTGATGTCTTTTCCGGCAACAATCATTTTTTCGCCTGTTTTCTTGTCGGTCGCTGTGGTATGGATTGTAATTTCTTTTTCGTATTCATCAGTAAGTGTCCCTAAATCTACGGTCATTTTATTTCTGGATACGACCACCTCAAAAGCTGGAATCGGCTTAAATCCGGCGTTGGAATCACACTTTAATTCCTCAATCACATAAGTATCATAAAGTAATGCACCTTTGCTGTCGTCTGGTTCAGAAGTTCCAAACCATACACCGTCCTCACTGGATTTTCCGGCATTGGTATTGACCTTGTGGGAAGCCCAGCTTGAAGCAGTGGAGAACTGACCGTTTTTGTCAGTAACTACAATATGGGATTCTCCCGTTGTCTTGCTTGTGATTCTGAATGGAACACCTGCAAGGCGTTTGTGTGTACCTGCACCGATTTTTACACCCTCAATATCGCCACGCTTAATCTGGTTGTAGACAGAGTGAGATTTGTCAGTCAAGTCCACGATTTTTCCATCTTCCGTGATAGAAAAGTCGATTGCCTTTGCACCATCTGTCAAGTAGCCCTCTGGTGCTTTGCTTTCTTCTAATCTGTAATTTCCGTAAGGAAGCAAGTCAGCAGAAGTAGAAGCAATTCCATCAATGCCTGTCTGAATCTTCTTGACAGTTTCATTCTTGTTGTATAATTTTCCCTCTACCAGTACAGGACTGTCATTTAAGGAAATGATATTAAATTCTGTGTACTGTAAGGTCGCACTTCCCTGTGCTTTGGTACCCTTTGTTTCAAGGTCACGTTTCTGGATTTTTACACCGCCACGGATAACCTTGTCAGATACGGAATACTGGTTACTTCCAGAAAGTATGGCAAGTTCGCCATCTTCGGAAATCTGTGTAAGGTACGTCCCCTTAATCTGTTCAGAACTTCCGTCAGCCTGCATATATGCACCATCTAATAAGTAGCCGTTTGGTGCTTTTGTTTCTGTGACAGTGAGTGTACCAAGTGGCAGTACATTTTTACCGTCCTGTGTATAGAAGCTGTCGCCGGATACTTTGTAGCTGTCGGCAAGTCTGGATACATAATGGATAGTTCCGTCACTGTCTTTTTCGGCAACGGTTTTGGTTGTCCATGTACGGGTAGCTTTTGCAGGAAGATTGTCTGCATTGTAGTAACCATCATAATAGCTCCATGTGAACTCTGCACCCTCTAAAGAAGCAGTTCCTTGTGGACTGGATTTGCCTGTTTCCATGTCAATTTTGAATAAATCAATCAAAGTTTCTGTAACTTTTGGAGTGTCGGCAACAGTCAAAGTCGCTGGTTTTTCAAATTCCACATTTAAGGCATGGACAGTAGAATCCAGCTTGTAACCTTTTGGAGCAGAAAGCTCTTTGATGTAAACTGTTCCGGCTTTTACCTCAACTTCTTTGGTATCGCCGTTTCCATCGGCAGTAAGTGTGGCAAGCTGGCTGTTACAGCCCTTATCAGAATAGACACCAAATGTCGCACTCTCAAAAGAATAATTGGCATTGCTATCTGTGACAGTGGGATTGGAAGAAGTCTTTTTGACCTTTGCATTTCCCACATTTAACTTCGCCCAGAACTGTCCGATGTCCTGTCCTTCGCCAGTGTAAATGTAACCGCCACATTCATAGCGTCCCTTATTTGCTTTCACAAATGCTTTCGCACCAGCGTACACTTCATTCTGTACTGCCTGTGAGATTTCATTATAGGAAGCTCTGACGTTGTCGCACTGCCAGCCGAGCTGTTCACTCAATCTCTGCCAGACAACACATTGTTCCAGCAAGTATCCCTGTTTATAATTCAAGTTCGTATGAGAAGCGGTATATTGCTTGACGTACTCTAAGGAAAGAGCAACGTCAGCAATTTGATCGCTACTCATACGGGTACTTGCGTCAGAGCGTGTTTTATATCCATTCTTGAAATTGGTGTTGATGTCCACGCAGTAGGCAGTTTCGCCCTCAACTTTCATGTGTCCCTCATTGAATGTGGATTTGATAGAACCATCATTCATAACGTGTTCAATGTAGCCGACACGTTCTGCTGATTCTGTCCAGTATTGATTGCCGGAAGCATGAACCGCCGTCACTGGTAATGCTGTGAGAATGGTTGCAAAAGCAAGTGTTCCTGTCAGCAATCGCTTTACTAGCTTATTCATATTTTCTCTTTCTCCTTTCGATTTTGGGTATGAAAAAAAGACGCTCATTTATTGAACGTCTTTAACTAAATAGTTGATATTGAGATTTGGGATTGGGTACAAATCAGATGATTTTGATTGCACCTCATTGCATTAAAATTGCATTTTTTAATATTTTTATATGGTTTTATAGTTACTTATATTGCCTAAAAATGGCTTAAAATCAACGATTTTGCTTTATACTCCGTACTGTCTGTCTGGAGTTTGAATAACGGATTAAAATGCCGAAAGCCTGTATTT
>ERZ779982.317-NODE-317-length-28283-cov-6.087466_pt1 | contig 28283 bp, 33 predicted proteins | sample MGYA00511936_ERZ779982 | MGnify/ENA primary metagenome ERZ779982 (study PRJEB29588, sample SAMEA2146682) | human gut metagenome | biome: human gut; feature: human-associated habitat; material: faeces | place: Denmark | collected 2008/2010 ... | reverse complement strand
CTATACCACTCGCAAGGAAACTTTCTAAAAAACTTGTTGACAAGGGAAACGGTTTTAGTTAATCTGTCTTTGTCAGTGAGAGAGAAAAACAAAAGGAGAAAATATAATGAAGTCTATTATTCTTGCCGTTGCTCTGGTTCTGTTCGCTTCTTCTGCTTATTCTACTACGTATGTTATGGAAACAAGCAATGCTCTTGAAAAAGAAGGAATCACAGTTCAAAAAGTGGAATGGAGTTTTGAACATGATAGAGCTGTAAAGGTATTCAGCAAAAAAGATGGTGAAATCGTGCTGTATAAAGGTTATAAGCCGTTTTTTACGTCTAATGGCACGTTTATGATTTATGGAATCATTGAATCTGATGCATCATCTGAAACGTATATGCTGATGCGTTTTGACGCTAAAGAGTATTATTGGAAATAAGAACACCATTACCGAGTTGAAAGCCCTCCAAATTGGAGGGCTTTCTTTTAATCTTATATATTTTGCTAGTGTTGAGTGAGACATATTTTCAGTTTCGAAACAATCTTTCATACAACCATATTCAGCTATTATATATCCTTCTAAATCTAATTTTTGTATTATTTTTGCATTTGGATTATTTGCACGCGTATTTGATTCTGATTGTTTTCTTTTTGATTCTTCTGAACGATGTTTACCTATATGTGTTAATGATATTTTTCTTTTTGATTCTTCTGTATGTGATTTATTATAAAAAGGATTGTTTTCTCCTATAAATTTTCCTTTTAACGCTTTTGATATTTTATCTTTTTGCTCTTGAGTTAATGGAATACCTTTATTTGATGGTGATTTTCCTTGTCTAGCATCTGCCATTTTCTTTTTTGCTATATCAGTATGATGTTTACCATACATTCCGTTTCTTTCACCAGATAAATTTTTACCATACCAATAATTTTTTTCACCTTTAACATCATATGAGCAAAATCCACTACCGCCACATTTTAAATTATATGTGTCAGCTCTTGCTATAAAAGCAGGTGTTACAATTTCGGTTTCTTTTAAATACGCAGCATTTTCTGTATCTAAACAATAAAGAATAATTTTTTCAAAATTTTCTATTCCATATGATTTATAAGCATCACGTAAAGCAATTCCAGAGCCCATATAGTCATCATTAATATCAAGTGTAGTATGTTTACCGATATAGATGCTATGAGAAATTTTATTATAAATCATATAGATAAGATGATAGTATCCAGCTGTATCACAAAACAGTTTTAAAGAAGGATTACGAAAAGAGTAATTATAATAAATAGGTGATGAATATTGAGTAGAAAAATTGGCACTATAAATAGTAGTAGACATGTTGTAAATCCTCACTTTACAATGTGTTTAGAGAGCTGATAGGTATTGCGAGTACCTATCAGCTTTTGTTTTATGTAATACTATTTATGTTTTTATTGTTTTAGACTTAATTATTCTCTAATCAAGGAAATTTTTTGGTAAATCCGCTAATGGATTGTCATCTGACGTTGTGTTAAACATTGGCAATGGTGTTAGTGATTCCACCATCTCATTTTCATATGTTTCACTCATTTCATCCACAAAGTTCTTATCATATTCCATTCTAAACTTGGCTGTATTGGCAAAAAATGCAAATACAACTAATCCCATTACCAAATCATCGTGACATCCTTCTTCAGCTTCGTATGATGTTTTAGATGTATTGACAATAAAGTGTTTGAACTCTTCTATTGTTGCTCTATCACGTATAATAAGCTGCTTTGATTCTATCATATCTTTCAGACGCGCACAGCCCATTGCTTTGGTTTTTACTGTTGTACGCTGTCCAAGCTGAATCTTTGTTCCTACTTTTGTTGATATGATAAAATCATATTCCATATCATAGTTCAATATATGAAGGATTACTTTTCCCACGTCATTTGATTCCACTAATACACTTGCATTGTTGTATTTAAGCGCAAGATGCAATATTGCGTGTGGAAACATTAGATGACTTATTTTATTATCACGATATGTAGCTACTTGCTTATATGGAAATTCTGTGATATCAATAACATTGATAGTTGAATAATCAACACCAGTATCAGCACAGTCACATGTTATCATATATCTGTGTTTTGGTATTGGTAATTCGTATATTTTTGTATTGATAGTGAATTGTATTGGATTCTGTTTTGTGTCTTCCATAATGGAAAATCCACGTGATGATAGTAATGTCAATCCAGAGCCCAAAGGTTCATTTCCATATTCCTGTGCAAAGTCTTCTTCTGACATATTGCGTAATTGGTCTTGGTGCCATTGTTCATCACGCCCAGGTACATCCCACCAGTCTACACGCGTAGGATGGAAAAGTGAACGTTCTGATATAGCATCTTCCCACATATCATAGAAATGATTCTGCCCATTGAAAGTAGAAACAATTATCAATCGTGATTCTTTACCTGATGAAATTGTTGGATACGTAGATTTGAAAAATTCTGACCATTGATTGCGTGGAATAAACGCAGCTTCGTCAATAAATACGCAGCTATATGATTCACCACGCACAGAATCCGAACTTGTGGCAGCAGACATAATACTAGAGCCATTTTCTAGCCCAAATGAGCCTTTATTCCAGTCAGAAACACCTTGCTGTAACCATTTTGGAAGATTCATGTATGCAAGTTCAATACGTCCAACAATCTGCCTTGCCGTTGCACCTTTGTTTGCCAGAATAGCACAACGTTTATCAGCATGGAATATTACGAACCAAAGAAGAAAACAAACAATAATAGTAGTTTTTCCTGATTGTCGGCATGACAATATGATATTGAAACGATTTTCCTTTAAAGCTTTTAGAATACGTTTCTGATAATCGTATAGTGTTATTGGTATCAATCCTTTATCAACATGTACGATTTTTATATATCTTTCTGCAAAGTACACTGGGTCGTTCATACACTTTTTATATTCTTTGATATGCTTTGCAGATAATTCTGTAGCTTCGCCAGCACGTTTTAATAATGGATTGCCGCGAAAATTACGTATGTCTTCTTCGTTTATAGTTAAAAGCTGTTCTACTAGTTTGTTTTCTTTTCGCTTTTTCTTTTCTTCTGCTGTGAGTGCCATGTTGTCTCCTTAATAGTAGCAGCGCCTATATACTCCATAAAACTTATGTTATGTTCACTTAATATATGCTCTTGAAAAGAACTTATTGGAATCAGTTCTTTGCATATCCTACAAGGAATAAGTATTGCAATATTATTTGACATCTATAACATCCTCTTCATTTTCTTCTGATAATTGTTTCAATAATTCAGAAGAAGTCAATACTATAGTCCTACTATTATTAACAAATGTATTGCCTGTTCCCATATCATTTTTTTGATTTGGAGCAGCACATTTATAATGCATATCAATAAGCTTTTCTGATAGCGTTGCACATGTGTTTAACGCTGTAGATGCTGCTTCAATGCCCCTTGGTGATGAACCGTCAGCAGCATTTGCTAGTGCCAAATCGACTAGCTGCTGTGAACGCTCTACACTGAATTGGAGCGTTCTTCTAGCGTAGTCTATATCTTGTATCGTGTCTTGCTCAGAGAGGCCCACAGAGGGCCTCCTGGGCGTGATAGGAGCGTCCTCAAGGATATCACTCGGAACTACCTGTTCGGATGGTCTATCCTTTATGAGAGGATTTATTTGTGAGGTTGCACCAAACATTTTATCAAGCTGTAGATTGCTCATTTTCAGATTCTCCATTGTTTACAATCTTGACTTCCATTTTACCGATATATTTATTTTCCTCAGAAGGAATTTCTATTGATGTTATACGTATTTTGCTTGTATATTCATTATCCATTTTCAGAAGGTTCCTTATATAGTTCTGATGCTATTGTGTCGTTTAAATCGACTTCTACCTTTGTGATTATTGTTCCATCTGTTGTCGGTGCCCATACGTTAGAATATACAGAAAACTCCATATCCCATTGTATAAACCGGTTTTCCTCAAATCCTTCTGTATAGTTATCTTGTTTGGTCAATCCTTTAAACACGACATGAATATCATTTATTATTGGTAATGTTGTTTGTTCTTTTACCTTTACTGATACTTCAGGTTTAAAAAATGGCAATATAGATTCCAATACCTGAATAGATGTATCCATATCGTTTGACCATAACGTCAATGTGAAGTTAAATTCGTATGCAGCAGGAGATTCAACTTTATATGCATAAGGTGAATCAGTATTCACAGGAGCGCCAGTCTTATACAAATATGGATTTAACTGTCTTTGTGGGTCAGGTGCAAATCCTGTCAACTCATATGATAAGCGTGGCATACGTATTCCGACTTTTGTACCAGAATCAGGACGGCGCATTATGTTAGAAATCCAAACATAATACTGTTCTTTTGGTGAAAAGGTAATTGATACCTTACGCTTTTCATCTGATACAGTACCGTCTGTCTCATATTTTCGCACGTATATATCATTAAATAATGAACCAAAAACAACTGTAACAGTGCGAATAGCACTTTTATAGAGTTCTGGTGGTGTTATTGGTGTTCCCATAATAGTTTATTCCTCTTTCAAAAGAGTTTTCCATGCTGTAGGCTCTGGGATAATCATAGTATCAGCTTCTGTCTGAATATCCTTTCCTTCCTGCTCTTCATTGTATATTTGCGTAAATTCATTGATAATATCAATATCAGGAATTTCTGTACTAAACGTTTCAGAGTTAGGATTGAACATATGACAGGTAAACTTATATAATATTGAAATACCTGTTGGCTGATTTGGTGTTTTTGATTCTACAAAACGTATTTCCAGCATAGTTTTATATAGTGGAACATACAGTAAATCACCGGGCTGTGGAAACGCGCTGTCTCTATCAGTCAATCCAAGTCTTTCTATTTCTTCGTTCATACGTGAAAAACTGCATTCAAGTGTTATTGTATCGTGCATGTTATATCCAAATGGCATAACACTATCACGCTGCCCAAAGCCTTCAACATAATCGCTCATCATCATTTCTATTTCAAATGTTTTTTCAAAGTTTGAACTTGAAGATTCACCGAAAATACTATCCAAATTATGTGGTGTACGTGCTACATATACGACTTTCAACCCAAATTGCTGGATATATTCTTTGACAAGTGAATCTATCATATCCTGTTCGTTTTTATTTGATGCATTTTCACCCATATAAGAAAAATATGGATTCAATCCACGTTTATTTGGTAAAAAATAAGGATTAAGTGTTGTCATCATGTTTATCCTTATAGCGATAATAAAAATTTTTATATGGTTTTTGTAAATATATATATTTTCTTAATGTATTTTTGTTTATATTTTCGTTTTTACAACATTCATTACAATAATCATATTCTGCAATAATATTACCATCAATATCTATTTTTTGAATTGCTAATGCTCTAGGATTATTTTTACCAGATGAATCCCAATGATTTTCAGATAAATGCTTCTTATGCTCTTCTGAAAATACTATACCTTTTTTTGATTTTGATATTTTGTTTTTAATATCTTGAGAATGTGATTTACCATACATAGGATTTTTTTCACCAGAATAGCGTCCTTTCGTTGTTTTTGATTGTTTTAATTTACATTCTTCTGAACGCTGTTTTCCATACATAGGGTTTTTTTTTCTCCTAACATATCATAAGAGCATAATCCTTTTCCACCACATTTCATATTATAAGTGTCTGAACGTTTTACAAAAGTTTCATCCACTATTTCTGATTCTTTAAGATATGCTTCATTTTCTGAATCAAAACAATAAAGAATTGTTTTTTCAAAATTTTCTAATCCGTATTTTTTGATTGCTGCTTTTAAAGTTTTTCCTGAGCCCATATAATCGTCATATGGATTTTTCGTGGTGTGTTTACCAATATAAATTTTATTGTTTATTTTGTTGACAATCATATAGATAAGATGATAATATCCATTTGAATCATGGAAAAGAGAAATAGAAGAAGGATGATAATTGGCACTATAAATAGTAGTAGACATGTTGTAAATCCTCACTTTACAATGTGTTTAGAGAGCTGTTGAGTGCTGGTAACACTTGACAGCTTTTGTTTTATGTAATACTATTTATATTTTTACTTCTAAAACTCTATATTATTTTAACATATCATCATTATTGGCGGTTCCGTGTACTTGTTCATAAACTCTTGTTCTAGTGCTTCTTTTTGTGCTGTATATCGTTGTAAGATTTCAGATGCATTGATTGTTGCACCACCAGCTGTAGGCACATTGCTGAATTTATCCAGATTTGTTCCCCATTGTATTCCGACAAGAGCAATAGCATAACGTTTTAGCCAATAACTATCCCAAATACAATCGTCTGTTTCTGGGTCTAACATCTTATTACCGCGCAACATGATTGTATTTCCTGCTTTTAACTGTTCATACAAATAAATTTTGCGCTCTCGTGAGCGCCATCCAAATTGTACTTCAGCGTTTAGCAGTAGTTTGATAAGACTTAATTCTTGCATTGTCATTTCATAGTAAACTAGTCCAGTATTAGCTGCTCCCATAGTCCAGTAATGTTGAAAGAACTGATACTGTGGGTCGTCTAATCCGTCAATATCATAATTTGAACTAGTGGTTTTTGTATATATTCCAGTTATATCAAGTACCTCTGGTGTTACTTGAATGTATCCGTTTTTTACATCTTCTTCAGTTATTTTATATAACCAATAAAATTCCTGTACACTATCATAGTGTTCTTCTATATAAAGCTGAAGAGCGTCTGTTATTCTGTCTTGGATTTGTTCGTCTGCTACTTCAACGTTGATTACAGGAGCGCCCAAAGCTCTTAAAACGTATTGCACAAAATCATAGTAATTTGTTATTTTATTGTAATTTGCCATTGCTTTACCTCTTTATAGAGTACCTTTCAAGTATATAACAAAGATAGTAACTATTGCTGTTATTATAGCAATAATTCCAGGCGCTAGTTTTATATAGTCTGATATTGTTTTACCTGTTGTTTTTGAAATATACAAAAGTGGCATATTGTCGATTTGCGTTTTCAATTTGTTGATATCATAATTGATGTTTGAAAAATTTGTATTTGCTATTTCATTATGATGTAGAAATGATGCTTCTATTTTGTTAAAAGCTTCTTTCAACTGCAATATAGATTCATTTATTGCTTTAATATTGTCAGTATATGTTTTCAATTCGTGTATATCTTCTGTGACAAATTTCATTTTTGTTTTATATTCAGAAGATTCCATATTCAATTTTTCAATCGCAGATGTTAATCTTTCAACACACGTCTTTATATGTTCCAAATCTGTTTTGAATGTAGCAAGTAAAACTTTTAAATCAGCACAGTTTTTGCTAGTTATTTCCTCTGGCATTTTTGTATTCCTCATAAAATGGTGTCAGTGCCTTCTCTAAAAGTTTTGAATAACTAATCATCTGCTGTAATGAATTATAATATGCACCAGCTACTTCTGATGCTAATGATTCATCTGTTAGTTTAGTAACTTCAAGAATTGGGCGTTGAATTGGTTTTATTTGCGGTTTTTGCATTATAGGAACTTCTACATATACAGGAGTTTCTACGTATTTTATATTTGGTTCTTTAATACCGCATCCTGATAAGCAAAACACTACTAAAATGATACAGAACCACGTTTTGATTTTAGCCACTCTATAGCCTCCTTTTCTGAAATATTTGTTTCAGGATGTTCAAACACAGTCTGTACGTGTTCTTTTTCTAATTCTTTATTCAATTCATTGATTTTTTGTTCAAAAACTTCACTTTCTGATTTGTAATCTTCTATTTTTTTGTTTTGACTTTCTATAATTGTTTTGAGTGTAAATTGATTCATCTCAAGAATTGCTATTTCTGATGCTTGCTTTTCAATATACAATTGTTTTTCTTTTAACGCCTCATTTAATATGTACACATAGAATGACAATACAAAGATTGCTAAAACACAAACAGGTGTAATTATTTTTGTCAACGTCATATTACTTTTTGCTCTCTTATATAAATATTATATATTCTTATTTATTATAAATTCACATTGTGAGGTCAAGATATGGCTACAACATATAAAATGTCATCTGCTGACTATCCAGAAAATACATTTGTTCGATTAAACTGTGAAGGGAATACAGATATACAGCCGTTTGAACTTCAATTGCCGCTCCCTTCACAAATCACATACCAAACTGCTTTTGACTGGAGTGCAACTGAACTTCCTTTGATTGCGCAAACAATCATTGATAAGAGTAAAAATGCTGGTGTTGTCAACGATTCACTAAAAAATAAAGACTATGAAAGTGCTTATGATACTATTTCTAATGATTTTTCTGAAATAGGTAAACAAATTGGTGATTCGCTATCAAAAATAGCATTAAATTCATTGTCAAGAACATTGACAGGTGGTACAGGAGCTGCGCAATATTTTTTGCAGCAAAAAGGAAATCTAGCGTACAATCCAAATAAACAATTATTTTTCAATGGTATTGACCATAGACCATTAACTGTTTCATTTGATATTGTAGCACAAAATAAAGAACAAGCAGAAGCATGTGCTGCTGGAATACGCAATATAAGAATTGCAGCATCCCCAAAATATTCAGAATCACATGCTTTTTTTGAATATCCATCTTATTTTAACATGCAAATTGTAGTTAATGGTTCTACAATATTACAGTATTTCAAGTTTGCTATTACAAGTATAAGCACAAACTTGTCTCCTAATGGTGTTATGTCTTGGCATAGCGATGGAAAACCTGTTGCTTATGTACTGGAAATCACAGGAATAGAAGCAGAACTAGCAACGCAAGAAACAGAAAAAAGTAGACAATTTTTAGGTAGAAGTGGAGCATAGTCTGTTATGTATGAATCTTATGGAACTATTGTTTTTGATGGAAAAGTAATACAGGATATAACAACACGCTATACAATAACAGCAAAAACGGATTCACAGAATCTTCCTTTATTCTTGGATTACATTATAAAAGGCTGGGAATCCCCAGAAAATATTGCATATAAGCTTTATGGTTCATGTAATTATGCTTGGATAATATTACTTTCAAATAATATTATCAATCCTTATACAGATTGGTTGCTTACAAGTGATGAACTAGATGAATATATAAAAAACAAATATGGTTCTCATGCAAAAGATATACATCACTATGAACTTGATAATATCATATATTATGAGCCTGTAATGGGCTCTATGCCTGTAACAAATACAGAATATGAATATGACAAGAATGAAAAGAAACGCAAGATACGTGTTGTTTATCCTAGTTTGTTAAACCAAGTAGAATATATTTTCAAAAAGGTATAGTTTATGTCTGAAATCAAAAATTCATATTCACTAAAGAAACTTAATTTGGTGAAAAATGTAACACAAAATACTAAAAAAGGAAAAGTTACTATTGACAAGCCAGTTTCTTTGCTTGGTGCATTTGAAGAACTCAACATATTTTATGATATTGATGAAATAGCATCATCTGGAAATATAGTAATAAAAGAACAAGGAAACCTTATTAAAGCATTTCCTATTGTTGGACTTGAAAGACTTGATATTGAATTTTCAATAAAAAGCACTAGTGATGGTGGAAACTTGGATGATAAAGCTAGTGAAACATATTCACATTCATTTTTTGTTTATAGTGTTGACCAAATGGCTGATAAAGGTGATACGAAAATATATACTGTTCGTTTCGCTGATTTATCAGCCCTTATTAATGTTGCATCCAGATTAGAGCATAGATACATAGGAAAAGCAGAAGATATTATTAAAGAAATATGCAATGTTGAAATGTTCACAAAGCACAATATCAAAAATGCTGATGACAAATCAGTGCCTGCTATGGATGTTTCTATTGATACAGCAACACGTTTTGAACTTGATATAATTGCACCATCATGGAAACCATTTGATTTTATTTCAAAAGTAGCATCGAATGCTGTTTCTTCCAATGGTAATTTCAACGATTGTTTATTTTTTCAACAAACAGATGGAAAATTTGTATTTACTGATTATTTGACACTATTCAAGCAGAATCCAATAGAGTTTGTCAAAACACCACACGTAAAGCCTGAAGTGGTGAGTAAATATACTATTAACGAATACAAACTTAATAGATTGTATAATACGCAATCACAATCAAGAATTGGAATGTTTGGAACAGTATCAAAAATAGTTGACTTCTCGAATATGTCAATACATTCATTTGTCAACTATTATTTTAAAGGTGATACAGCAGAAAAAGAAAATCCAACATATTCAGCACTACGTATTGATGATGTTAAAAAAGAGGATAATGTACCAAACTATATTGATAGTTTGATGGAGCCATATTATCCAAAAAATGAAAAAGGCGACCCACGCTTCTGCTCTATTAAACAAAGCCCAGCTGCTTGTATCAACATAGCCGCTTGTGGATTTGACCAAACATCTGTTCAAAAGATGGCAGGAGGCGGAGCTGTACAATTAGATGATACACCAGCATATCAAACACCACGCTATGTCGTTGCAAATGGTGTGCCATGTAACCTTAATATGCGCACAAAAAGTGCAATATTTTTTCTCAATCCGTGTACTGATTTGAAACTTGGTCAGCCTGTTACAATCAATATGACAGGAAACCGTTCTGAAAAAAGCGATATTTCAACTATTGAAGAATTTTTAAATGGTCAATGGTACGTAGGTAAAATAAAATATACACTTACACTTGCTAATATTGATGTAAGTGTAGAATGTTATTCTACCTCTCTATCATTGTTATAAGGAAAATACACTATGTTTAAAAACTGTTTGTTTTGGATTGGTGTTGTAGAAAATACAGTTGACCCATATAAACGTGGTCGTATTCAGGTGCGTGTATTTGGTGCGCATGATACATATAACGTACCAGAAACTGATGCATCTGGACGTACATCATGGAATAATGTTTACAATGGTAGTGCTTCAACAAGTTCTACTAGCGGAAATATGCCTGTTATATCGTCAAATGGTAGTAAACTTGCAATTTGGCAACGATACAACAATCCAATGAACCTAAAACGTGTTGGTGGTGCTTGGAGACGTTTTGATGATATTTCACTAGCATTTCCAGCATATAAAGCACAACTTAAACGATATTATGACGGAAAAACAACTGGTACTCGTTTAACAACACCAGCAGCCATGATTTCTGTTTGGGCACCACCAAACGAAAACAAAACTCAAGAATATATCAATAACGTAGCAAAATGGACTGGACTTGATATGTACAGCCCTATTGATATGAATAATGATACTCAGGTAGCAAAGATGCTACGTGGTATGACACGAATGGAATCATCATTAGACTTTTCTGAAGCTGATATTGTTGCAGCATTGAATGGTCAGATTGTTCCATCCATGACAAACGTTAGTACATTATATAAAGACGGAAAGCTTTACACAGGAACATCTAATGCTGCGCAGGGAGTTGCTTCTACACCCGGTGACACGATGCCAAATACATCATCTGGACAAGCGCCCGGAACAGAAACGCCCTCGACAACGCCCGGAAAGGACGGTATGGAGGCCCAAGAGAAAAAAGAGGATGCTACACAAGTTCCGCAACAGTCAGGCGCCCCTGGGGCCTCTAGCGCCTATGAACCAGATATCACTGGACACACGTTGAAAACAGAAGACTTGCCTTGGGCTGTGTGTTTATATTCTGCTGTCGAATATGGTGGAACTACATATAGCACATTACCAGCACCACAAGTGCAAAAAGGTGCATGGGTATTTGGTATCGCTCTAGACGGCGATTTTATGAATCAATTATTCGTGCTTGGTCTTTTACCAAACTTGCAAAATATTGACGCGCTATCAACAAATCCAAACGAAGCAAATGCAGAAGCATTGACTTCTTCTCTAAGTTCATTAGGTTCACAGCAAATGCCAGCTGGTAGTGAACCAGATAAAGAACTAAACGGTGCTATTACGTTCGCACAGTTTTTAGATGGTGTTTGGTATGCTGAATCGTCAAAGGGATTGAATAAACAAGTTAGCAGTGCGTTTTGCTATGGTACTATGCAATTAATGCCAGCTGGCGCAGCAGGATATTTGTTAAATGGTGTAGCAACAGAAGCATTTGAAAAAGCAGGATGGAAAATGTCAGAAGAAACCATCGAAATGCTCAAGTTTATACGAAACACAAAGGTAAAAACTAATTCAGGATACACAACAGGATTTTGGGGCTCTACTATATTAACAGCACAGGAGCAAAATCCATTAGTGAAAGACTTTTGTGATTTGTTACAAAACAATGATTCATTAAACAAAGCAATTGGTGCTGCTTATCTTCGTGACTGTATAACAAGCTCACAAGGTAATAATGACCCCGTGTTGGGCGCATTGTACTATATGCAAGGTGTTCCAAATACTCGTAAAATATTGCAGGCAATGGGCGTTTCAAACAATAAAATACCTGATGATATGTCATATAGTGATTTTATTGATAAAGCTAACTATTATATTAGAAACGTAGCAAAGCAAAACAACGATTTCAAAATATACACTGATAATATCTTTCAAAACGTTGGTGGCATTGCTAATCTTGAAAAGAATAGGAGAGTAGAAATCAAATGAGCTTAACAGCTGATGATTTTTTCGTACCAAAATATCAAGATGAATCGTATGTGTGTGGTGATTGGAGTGATATTTTTTTGAATATGACTTCAGCATTATCAACAGACGCATCTATCATAAATCAATTAACAAATTATCTTTCTTCAGGTGTAAGTGCTGCTATCAATGACGCAATACGTTCTAGTGGTATTCAACAGCTAGAAACGCAGATGAAATCATTACAAAATGATGTTTCATCTTTAAAACAATTGTTTTCAGCTGAAATAAACACGTCTGGAAACGTATTCGATACATCATTGAATGTTGTCTCAAGAGCAGAAGCTATAGTAGATACACTTGATAGATTAGACAATTATGCAAACGATATTCTCAACAGTATTGACACAAGTATTGATTTTGTTTCTGCATTACCTGATAAGATTGAAAAAACGTTTGATAATTTTCAATCAACGCTAGAAAAATTGACTGATTTTGATTTAACTGCAACAATAGATAAACTTCCTAGTCTAGTAACTGATAAACTATTAGACTTGGATATCATAAAAGACCCATTGATAGTATTAACAACTGTGCAATCAACAGTAGTGTCTATAACGTCAACAATAGCATCTATCAAAGCACCACAAAATTTGAATGATGTACGTGCGTTTCTTACAACATTACGTAGTATAATAGCACAAGTACAAGCTATAAAAGCACAAACAGATAGAATTACTAGTAGTATAGAAAGACTTTCTGACACATTAAAGTCAGGAAACTTTATTTCATTAGTTGCATCATTAGCAGCTGGTGGTGTTTCATTTTTTGAACGCCCATCTGCATATAATGCTATCTATCCATTCAATCATGGATATAAAACACATGGTGGTCATGCATTTGAACGTGACAATACGCCTGGCTCTGAACGTGTTAGCTATACGCATCCGTCTAAAACGTCTGTAGAAGTACAGCCTGATGGTGGTGTAGTTGTAAAAGGTAAATCTGATTTTCAGCTTTCAGTATCAAAAAACTGTGATGTATATGTAAAAAATGCAGCAACAATAACTGTTGACGGTGATGTACGTATTATCGCTAACAATGTATCTGCTGAAGCAAAAGGAAATGCAACAGTAGCATCTTCAGGAAACGTAACTGTTACTGCTGTTGCTAATGCAAATGTTAGCGCAACTGGCTCTGCAATAGTAACAGCTGGTGGAACGTGTAGTGTATCATCTGTAGGCGGTACGTCTATTAGTTCTAATGGAATACTAACATTATCCAGTAATACAGGAATAAACATGGTGTCAGAGGGCCCAATAACAATAAATTCTACTGAATTAACAGAAAGTATTTTGGGCCCAGTTGTGCGAACAAATCTATCTTCTTTGGAAATTACAGCAGGAATACACCAGATAACAGGTGCGCCTATATCGTTAAACTAAAACGTTATTTTGATAAATATTTAAAAACAATTTATTATTTACAGGAGTATAACTAATGTATATATCAGGCTCTCCTAGTATTACAATTAAAGAATCAGATTTGGCAACATTTGTCAATCCTAGTTCTGTTACAATTGGTGCTACAGTAGGAAATTTTGTATGGGGCCCATGCGATACGCCAACAATTTGCACAAACGAAGATGATTTGTTGAAATATTTTGGCGCTCCAAATGATGATAACTATAAAGACTGGTTCACAGCACGTAACTTTTTGTCATATTCTAACGATTTGCGTCTAGTTCGTGTGGTTGGAGCAGAAAGTAAGAATGCTTGTGATGTTAAAGCAGAAGCAGCATTGATTAAAACAATGTACGATTTCACAACACAACTTCCAACACTATCTAACGAAGGAAAAACTGCAAAGATTTTTGCACGTTATCCCGGCGAAGAAGGTAACACAATCCGTGTTGTGATTTCTGATAAAACAGCTCTAGAAGAGGAAGAAAATATTCTTGCTCCATATGTTAATCAGTTGATTACTGATGACACAGTTGCTGTTGGTGTGTTCAAAAACGATTCATTAGTCGAATTTGGTGTATATTCCTTTACAAAGGACGCAAAAGACTTTAATGGATTGTCAAATTACATTATATCAGCTGTGAATGACCGTTCATCATACATCTATTTGATAGAAAAAAATCTCATTACGTATTCTGATTCTACACGTAATGAGGTAAAAATTGATGCAACACTAACTGGTGGTATATTAACAAAGCCAGCAGCAGGCGACTATATTTCAGGCTGGAATATTTTCCGTGATGGTGATTTGTATGATGTTTCATTGCTAATGCAAGCTGGAGCTGAAGGAACAGTAGGAAAGCACATTTTAGAAAATGTTGCAGCAGTGAGAAAAGACGCTATTGCATGTGTTTCACCTCAAGAGGCAGAAGCAGTAAACGTTGCTGATAACGGAGCTATCAAGAAAATTTGTACCGCCAGTACAACAATGGGCTATTCTAGTTATCGTTTTATGGATGGTAACTACAAATATCAGTATGATGCTTATAATAACGTTTATCGTTGGGTGCCTTTGAATGGTGACATTGCTGGTATTTTTGCAGAAGTAGATGCTGAATCTGCCCCTTGGTTCTCTCCAGGCAACCATACAATCAAGGATTGTATCAAACTTGCATTCAATCCTTCAAAAGCTGACCGTGATGAACTGTTTAGATATCGTGTAAATCCTGTAGTAACGTTCACAAATACAGGATTTGTTCTGTATGGTGACTGGACAGGTGCAGATAGTACAACGTCTTTCAACTTTGTAAACGTGCGCCGTTTGTTCATTTACATTGAAAAATCAATCACAGACTATGCACGTCAGGTAATGTGGAAGCAAAACGATACTATTACACAAACGTCTTTCTTCCAGGCTGTTGACCCATTCTTGCGCGGAATACAAGGTGGTCGCGGTATTCAAGATTATCGTGTAATGTGTGATGCTACAGTTAATACACCAGACATTGTGAATGCTGGTAAATTCATAGCAAAAATTTATGTTAAGCCAATATATTCTATTCGTTGGGTAGAACTAACATTTGTTAGCACACGTTCTGATGTTTCTTTTGAAGAAATTGCACAATCATAATAAAGGAAAAGAAAAGAAATGAATATCGAATATCTAAAATCATCATTGAAGCAGCCAGCTCGCCCAACATTGTTTGATGTTGAAATATCTGGTAACTCAACAATACAAACGTTGTCAACTGATGTATTGAAGTTCACATGTAAAGCAGCATCACTTCCGGGCGATAATATGGGCAAAATTGATGTTCCATACTATGGTCGTAAGATTCCATATGCTGGAGACCGTACATACGAGGACTGGAATACAACAATCATAATGAATAATGATTGGACTATCTATAAAGAGCTAATCAAGTGGAAAGCTGCATATAACCATCCTTCACAGAACGTTGCTACCACTGCAAACATGGTAGACTATAAGTGTGATGGATTTGTTACTGTATATGACCCAACAGGACTAGCAAAAATGCGTGTTAAAATGGTTGGTTTATTCCCTTATATGGTGCAACAGCTTGACCTATCATGGGAAAACAATGACCAAACAGCAGATTTGAACGTTACATGGTTCTTAGATTATTGGGAAGTTGTAGATTAAACATACTTCAATAAATATATTATGAGGGAATTTTCTCCCTCATAATATATTTTGGAGAATAAATTAATGGCACGAAAGAAACAAATATCAGGAAGCATTTTTATACGCGACTATTCGGAGCCATTGCAATCACAAAGGGAAACAACGTCATACGGCGAACGTATAATGCATGTTGCAACGTTTGATGCTGACCCAATGCCACTTGCTGCGGATATTGCAAAGTATGAAAACGAAATGATACGCACATGGCGTACAATGGCAAAAAATCCTTATATTGATTTTGCTATTGACGATATCATAAATGAAATGCTTGCTTTTGAAGACGAAGAAGTCTATCCAATTGAACTAGATTTGAACAATACAAATTTATCAGAAAATATACGTTCAAAAATGCATGATGAATTTGCAGAAATACAGAAGTTGTTGCAATTCAACAAAAAGGGATATGGTCTATTACGTGACTGGTACATTGACGGCAGAGCATATTTCTTTGTTCAATTCACAAAAAACAATAAAGATATACAGTCAATAACACCACTTGACCCTATTCGTACAAAGAAACTTACTGATAAAGATGGAAATGTAACATACATCTATCAGGATTTGGATTTAACAAATACGTTGTATGATATTCCAGCAAATCAAATGATTGACGTATATTCTGGTTTAATGGATGAAAAACACCAAATATGGGTATCTTATTTGAACAAAGCATTTGTACCATTAAACCAAGTCAACTCTATTGAAGATGCTCTTATAATCTATCGTTTGACACGTGCGCCTGAAAGACGTGTGTTCTACATTGACGTTGGAGAACTTCCAAAGTCAAAAGCAGAACAATATATGCGAGAAATTATTAACAACTATCGCAACAAGATGGAATATGATTCTTCAACAGGAACAATTAAAGAAAAAGTCCGTCATATGTCAATGTGTGAAGACATATGGTTAGCACGTCGTGATTCATCACGTGGAACAGAAGTAAGCACTATTCAAGGCGGAGCTAATCTAGGAGAAACACAGGACTTGGATTATTTCCTTAAAAAATTGTTTCGTTCTTTGAATATCCCATTTTCACGTTGGGGCGGAGACGAAAGCGCAGCTAATGTCATTGGACGTACAACAGAAATTAGCCGTGATGAAGTTAAGTATAATAAATTCATTAATCGTTTACGTCAGCAATACAATACATTATTTTACATATTACTGCGTGCTGCATTAAATTTAAAGAATATTATTACAGATGAAGAGTTAGACGCAGAACGTGAAAATATCGTGTTCAAATGGAACTCTGAAAACATGTTCTCAACGTTCAAGAAATTTGATATGTTAGCAGAACGCGCTGATATGTTAGACAAATATATGCCATTGATTGGCAAACTTGTTTCTATTGACTGGATACGTAAAGAAATTCTTGGTCAAAATGATGAACAAATCAAAGAACTTGATACGCAAATTTCCAAGGAAAAATCAAAATTACGAGAATTTCAACGAATTGATAACGGCGAACTAGGAAATGAAAACAATTCATCTCAGGAGAATAACGATGAATGATATAAAATTTGATGAACTTAAAGAGCGTATTTCTGAAATGATTGATAACAAATTAGAAGACGCTGCCTTAGAACGTTTTGACAGAGAGGAAAATACTAATGTCAATGCGTCTGATTAGTGAAGTAACTGAAGATATATCAACGTCTATTATAGAAGAAGCTGAAGGCACAAAATCAACATTTATTGAAGGCATATTCGCACAAGCAGAATTACCTAACAGGAATCATCGTGTGTATCCAAAACGTGTGTTGGAAAGTGCTATTGATTCCTATCAAGAATTGGTAAAAGCTAATCGTGCGCTTGGCGAATTAAACCACCCAACAACGCCCACAGTTGACCCAGAGCGGGCTTGTATCAAAATTGAGAAACTTGCATGGGATGGTAACAATGTCATCGGCAAAGCTCGTGTTTTAAGCACTCCAAAGGGCAAGCTGTTAGAGGCACTGATACGTGACAAGGTGCAGCTTGGCGTATCAACGCGTGGATTGGGCAGCGTACACAGAACAAAGTTCAAAAATGAGGATGTTTCTATGGTGGGCGATGATTACCAAATCAGAGCCATAGACGTAGTGCATAATCCATCTGGAATAGACTGTTTTGTGGATGGCATTTTAGAAAACGTTGAATTTTATTACAATAATGGCGTTCTTTGTGAACGCGAAATAGAGTTGATAGAATCTAATATAAAGAAAAATGATATCAACGCTATTATGTCAGACTTTAAACGTGTAGTCAATAAAATTATTTTCTAAAGAAACTATTTGATAAATAATTTAAAGTGATTAAAAAATATCAAATAGTTTAGGAGTATATAAATGCTTGACACAAATAACACAGAAAAATTTGTGAGCTTATTTGAAAGCTTTGTGTATGAATCTATAGAAGCACAGTTGAAAGAAAACAATGCTGATATTGATTCTATTCGTGAATATGTTAAAAGCAGCATCCTAGAATGGTTGCATGAAAACGAAGATGAACTAAACGAAGATGTAATGTCTGATGCTGCTGTTATTGAAGAAATGACAGATATTTTCTTTGCACAACTATCAGATGAAATCAATGAATCTGACGACGAAGATGATTCTGACGATGATGATTGTGACAAAAAAGACAATGATAAAGAAGATGATGACAAAGAAGATGGCGAAGATGATGTAGACGAAGCCACAATGGTCAAACACAAGATTTCAAAGATACAATCAGTGTTAGACAAGCGTAAACGTGAAACTGACCCAAAGTTTAAGATGTCACGTCGTCGTACATTGATGAAAGCAGCAGCACGTGGTGGTCGTGTAATCAATAAGAAACTTTCAAAAAGCTTGAAAAAGTCATTCCGTCAGGGATTTGGCAAACGCTGGGAAAGTGAAGACATATTTGATAATATTGAAGAAGATTTGAAAGACTTACTAGAAGCTGAAGATGATACAGAAGAAAAGGATGACGTTGAAGGTGTTGACGTTGAACCAAAAGACGGAAAGACTGTAAAGAAAAAGCTTGCTAAGAAAATTGCAGAAAAGTGCAAAGTCCAAAAGGAAGCTATTGAAGAAAGTACAAAAGCAGTATTAAAAACAATTCCTACTTTTGGAACGTTAAACGAAGATGAATCGCAAACACTTTCTGAATCCTTTATTACCTTGCTGTCTGAATCATTAGACAAATCATTAGATTCAGTGACTGAATCATTACTAGAAGTATTTGACGACTATACACAATCAGTAATTATTCCTAGTTACAATACACAGGTATCAAACTACCTAAACGAAGAAGTGATTCCTGTGTTAGAATCTGATGTCAATAACTATCTTGATTATGTAATCAATGAAAGATTTGAAGAACTGTATAGCTCTGGAAAAATTTACAAAAGTCGTGATAGTATGCAGCTTGAATCTTTCCGTGAAAAGCTTCTAAGCTTGATTGAAAATGAATTACATATTGTTCCAGAGCAGGAAGATGCATTGATTGTGATGGAACATAAGTGTGAAAGCTTAACTGAATCATTGAAACAGGCACATGTAGAACGTATAAAGATGCGCAATCGTGCTACTGACTTAGAAAATAATCTTTGGATAGAAAAAAATATGCCAAAGAATATTTCCGAAGCCAAGGAAGAAAAAATTCGCGCAGAACTTGAAAACATTGTGTCTGAAGACCATGATGATTATGTAAAACAAGCAAAACGTATTATTGATGAATGCACTTCTTCTAATAATACTACAAAAACAAAAATCAATGAAAATGTAGAAAACAATAAAGAAGAATCAAAAGACAATGATATTGTTAAACGTACATTAGAATTTATGCGCCGTTAATATCAAAATTGCAGGGATTCAATATCCCTGCAATATCTAAAAATTTATAAATATAAATAAATTATATAAAGATAATTCTTTCAATGGAGAAACACAAAATGTCTGAAATGAATATTGATGCTTTTAACAAAAAGCGTGAAAAATGGCAGCAACTTGTAGAATCTGAAGAAATAAATGCACCTAAAATTACTGATTCTCATATGAAAGGTGTTGTGTATCAGATTCTTGAAAATACCGAGCGTGAATTGAATGAAGCAACACAGACTGGTGATATTGCTCAGTACACACCAGTTCTTATGTCTCTAATTCGCCGCACCATGCCTTCTCTAGTAGGCAATCAGATGGTAGGTGTGCAAAGTATGTCAGCTCCAACAGGACGTATTTTCGCACAACACGTGTACTATGGTTCTAATAAGAATGGTGGTACTGAAACATGGGCTAACGGTACAGTTGGAACATCTACTGCAATCGGTGTTGCTCCAAATGAAACGCATACGGGCCCATATACTACAGAAAAAGGTGAAGCACTTGGTTGGCAAGATGGTGCTGGTGCTGTAACGATTCCTGCTGCTGATATTGATGGAACAAATCCTATTGCATCAAAAACATATAGTGTAGCAAATGCTAAAGGTTCTGCATGGCCCGAAATGAGCTTTGCTATTGATTACATTGACGTATCTGTAAAGACACGTGCATTAAAGGGTAAGCTTACCACTGAAGTGATTTCTGACCTTCGTGCTGTGCATGGATTAGATGCCGAGCAAGAAATTGCTAACATCCTACAGGCAGAAATCGTTGCTGAAATTGACCGTGAAATTATCAATCGTATCAACACAGAAGCAAAAGTAGGCGCTCAGAACTGTAACGACGCTGGTGTGTTTGACTTTGCTGTTGACGCTGATGGAAGATGGTCAATGGAAAAGGTGCAAGGCTTGCTAATTCAGATTGAACGCGAAGCTACATTGATTGCTCAGGAAACACGCCGTGGTCGCGGTAACTTTATTTTGACTTCTCCTGAAGTAGCTGCATGGCTATCAATGGCTAACTTGATTACAAATGAATATGGTAACGTAGGATTTACACCAGTAGTTAATCCTGTAGGTATTTCTTACTACGGTACACTAACAAATCGTTTCAAAGTGTATGTTGACCCATATGCTACTTCTAATGATGGTAAGCACTATCTGACAGTTGGTTATAAGGGCGCAAACGCATATGATGCTGGTATCTTCTACTGCCCATACATTCCTCTACAGTTCTTCAAGGCACAAGGTCAGGAAGACTTCGGACTACGTTTGGGTATCAAGAGCCGTTATGGACTAGTGAGCAATCCATACTACTGTGCTAGTAGCTCAACTGAAGCCGCTGCAGAGACAAACTCTTATTACCGCCGTTTTGCTGTGAAGTTCTCTAGCTAATTAGCAAAATCCAACACAGAAAAACTGCTAGAATTGTTCTAGCATAATAATAGCCACGCAGCCGCCTCCTCTGCGTGGCTATATTTTTATAATAAATATACCATAAAATTACACAATAGGTGCTTGAAACAAAAATATGAGTTATGAATTATATAATGATGATTGTTTAAATATTTTACGAAATATACCTGACAATTCAGTAGATGTTATTTTATGTGATTTACCTTATGGTACTACACCATGCACATGGGATAATAATGTTAATATTAACGAATTATGGGTACAATATAAAAGAATAAGAAAAGAAACAACACCTATTATTTTATTTGGTCAAGAACCATTTTCAAGCTTTTTACGTTTATCAAATATAAAAGAATATAGATACGATTGGTATTGGGAAAAAGAACGCTTAACAAATATTTTTCAAGTTAAATATAGACCCGGTAAAACTATTGAAACTATATCTGTTTTTTATAAAAAAAGATGTTATTATAATCCACAAATGTGTTTACATACTGGAAAACCTGTTTCAAACAGTTTTTCTAATGATGCTGGATTTTCAATTACACAAATAGGTAATACTTCAAAAATAAAACCAAAACAATATAAAGATACTGGATATAGATATCCAACACAAGTATTAAAATTTAATAGAAATGAAATAAGAAAAAAATATCATCCAACTCAAAAACCTATAAGTTTATTAGAATTTTTAATAAAAACATATTCAGAAGAAAATGATGTAATTCTTGATAATTGTATGGGCTCTGGTACAACTGGTGTAGCAGCATTAAACCTAAACAGAAATTTTATTGGTATTGAAATTGATTCTAATTATTTTAACATTGCTAAAAATAGATTAGAATCTATATATTGTACATGTTAAGGATACTAGTATGAACAATTATCCTATAGATATTTCAAAGGCAATTTCTAATAACGCATATATGGTATTTCAAAAATTTCCAGAATTACCATTCTTTATAAAAACATTGCAGCTTCCTGCTATTACAACAGGAACTACACGTATAAGTTTTCCACAGCATCATGCATGGAATATACCAAGCGTTCAAAGTGATGTAGACGATATCACAATCATGTGGTATTTGGATGAAAATCTTTTGACGTATTTTAAAATGATATCATGGTTAAGAGAATGCAGAAGTGTAGATGATGTCACTACAGCAATGACAGATGCAACAGTCACTATTACCAATAATGCAAAACAACCATTAGTCAATATACGCTTGTTTGATTGTTGGGTATCTAACGTAGGAACTCTTGACTTTGACACATACAATGCTGACCCTATAACACCATTTTTTACGCTCAAAACACATGGTTTTACTTGGGAATATCTTGATAAAAGCCTTGACATTTATAACGGATTATCGTAATATCATTTTCTAACTAAGGAGAATGATATATTATGGCTGATAATAGTATTGATTATTATGAAAATTTAGCAAGAGAAGATTTAACGTGCCCTAAAAATGGTGCCAGTTTGGACATTTCAGGATATGCTGTGCGCTTAGGTTTAATCCGTGCCAAATGGGCACGTTTTTTATACGATGAAAATGTCATAATGCAGGAAGCAGAACAAGATTTAGAAACAATATATAAAGACAAGTTTATGTTTTTTACATATGATTCTGAATATACTGTAGATAAAAAAGATATTCCTATGCTCATAAAAGCTGATGACGAATATCAAAAAGCTAATAAAATCGTAAAGCAACAATCAGAAAAAGTAAAATTTATCAATGAAGTTTTATCAGCTCTCAATTCTCAATCATTCTATTTGAATACTGCTATGAAACATATTTTATGGCAATCTGGAGAAACTGTATAATGATTAAATTTTCATTTAAAAATCATTCTTTTGGCGTTATTGAGACTGATTACAACACATTGATGGATATTTGGGAAGCGTTTAGCTATTATGTTCCGAATTATAGATTCATGCCAGCATATGAAAGTGGAACATGGGATGGAAAAATACGTTTAATCAATATATCAACACACCATTTTCCTACTGGATTGATTAAATCACTTATAGAATGGTGTACCGTGAATAATATTGAATACGTATGCGATGAACAATTACTGCATAAAATAACCATTTCCAAAGACGAAATATTAGAATTTATTGATAAAAATACGTTCTATTCAAAGGGAAATGAGATTTTTCCAAGGGAAGACCAAAAATATGCCATCGTAAGAGCTATTCAGGAAAAACGCTGTATCAATATCTGCCCAACAAGTTTTGGTAAAAGTCTTTGCATTTTTATACAGTGCTTATGGCATATAAAGCACAACAGACGTTCTTTGATTGTTGTGCCTTCTGTGAATCTTGTACACCAGTTTGCAAATGATATTAAAGATTATTGTACAGATACAAACGGTGATGCAAATAATATGCCATCCATTCAAGAAATATTTGCTGGTCAGGAAAAATTATTGAACGATGATACAAATATTTGTATCACTACATGGCAATCCATTTATAAGCTTGATAAATCATGGATTAACCAATTTGACGTAATCGTTCTTGACGAAGCACACAAAGGTGCTGCTGCATGTATCAAATCTGTATTTGATGCTGCTGAAACAGTAGAATACCGCACAGGCTGGACTGGTTCTCTTAAAAATGCATCCATCACAGGAATGCAAGCTGAATCACTGATAGGGCCCATTAAAGTCATAACAGACACAGCAACACTTATGGATGCTGGAGTAGTAGCAGATTTGACTATCCATCTTGTTAGATTCCAATATCAGGACAATTTGGTAGAAAATTTGAAAGACTTTTTCGCAGAAAAACGAAAAGTCACAGGAAAAACAACATATTATGATGAAATAGCATTTTTGGAATCAAATTTACAACGAAACAAGACCATAATCCAAATGGCAGGATTGATGAAGAAAACAGGTCTTCTTCTTTATACTCATAGAAAACATGGTCAGGAGCTATACAAATTAGCAACTAACATGTTTCCGTCACGAAACATATATAACATAGATGGTTCAACAGTAACACGTAATGGTGTGCGTTATAAAACATATGAGGAACTGAAGTCTATTATTGAATCAGAAGAAAATGCAATTTTGATATGCAGTTTTGGTGTGTTTTCCACCGGTGTTTCTATTAAAAATCTGCATTACATCATGTTTACCGTGCCTATCAAATCGTATGTAAGGACAATCCAGTCTATTGGGCGTGGTCTTCGTATCTCAAAAACAAAAACAAAAGTCGTTCTAATAGATATCATTGATGATTTATGCGGTAAAACACGAAACGGTAAAAGAGGTAAAGAAAATTATGCATATAAACACTTTCGTGAGCGTTTCGTGACATACACAGAGCAAAAATTCAAATACAAAACTGCAACAGTAATCATTTAAAAACACTTGACAAAAAATCCTCTTAATGTTATTTTGATAAAAATAATGTTAAGAGGATTTTGTATTATGACAGCAAAAACAAACTATATCAACAATAAGGAATTTTATAATGAGTTAGTTAAATGGTATGAATCAGGTGAAAATACAAAAATGCCTGATAGTATTGCACGTGCAATTATCCAAATATGTGAAAATCTGGCACGTTCTGGAAAATTTGCAGGATATACATGGAAAGAAGATATGATACAAGATGCAATATTAGTTTGTGTCAAGTCAGCACGAAATTTTAATCCAGAAAAAACAGAAAATCCGTTTGCATATTTTACTCAGGTTGCTTATAATGCGTTTAGACGTTTTCTTAATATCGAACACACACGTTTAGCTACGATTGAAAACTATAAACAGTATCTTGATATATCCTTTGAAGATGAAGTTTCATCTGATGACTATGGATACATCACAGAAACAGCAAAAAATTCTGACAGAGCATATCAAAAGCACTATGAAATAAAAAGAAAGAAAAAAGCAAAAGCTAATGATATGGATTCTCTTTTCTAAGGTAGAACTTCAACATGAATAACGAAAACATTTTAATCATTGGTGATTTACATATAGGCGCACGTAACAACTCACAGTTATTTCTTGATTATATGAGAAATTACTTTCAAAATGAATTATTTCCGCTCATAAAGTCACGTGGTGTAACTCGTGTTATCCAATTAGGTGATACTCTGGATAAGCGAAAATCAATTGATTTTATTACATCTGCATTCCTTATTAAAGAGTGGTTGTCATGGTTCGATGAAAACAATGTTGAACTATATTCAATTATTGGCAATCACGATACATATTACAAAAGCACAAACGAACTTTCTGGAGTTAAACAGTATGAATCACTGTTTAAAAACGTTCATATCATCACAAATCCTGTTGATTTAGCTATAGGTGATACAACTTTTAGGCTAGTGCCTTGGATTTGCCCAGAAAATAAAGAAGAAATTCATAATTTTTTGAAAACAAAGACTTCTACGAAATACACTATCATATGTGGTCACTTTGAACTTGCAGGATTCAATATCCATAAAAATTTCAAATCAAAAAATGGAACATTTGATACAGAAGAACTGCAAAACTTTGATTATGTGTTTTCTGGTCATTTCCATTCTCCTTCAAGAAACAATAACATTGAATATGTTGGCACACCTTATTGGTTGACATGGAACGATTACGGTGATAAAAAGAAAGTTATCATTCTTAATACGTTACATCCTTTAAAGTTAGTTGATACAGTATTCACAGAAAAATCGTTGTTTCACAAATTTGTGTATCAAAGTGGAGAATCACAGAATATTTCTGTACCTGAAGGTTCTTACGTAAAATTGATAGTAAATGAACCAGATGAACTACTTGATGTATTTGTCAATGATTTGACAGAAAAATTCAAGCTTACACAATGTCAAGTCATTGACATGACAAATAATGAACAAAATGTAAATCCAGAACTTGATGATTTGGAACTTGACGACCCATTTCAAATTCTTATGAAATCAATCGAAAGTATAAAAGACCCACGTGTATCTTCTGAACTGCTTTCTATTTACAAAGAAGCACAGACAATGGAGAAATAATGTTAGTTTTCAAAAAAATTTCATATAAAAATTTTCTTTCAACTGGCAACAAGCCAGTTGAAATTAGTCTTGACCAGTCAAAGGTTACTGTTGTAAGTGGCAAGAATGGGCACGGCAAATCTTCTCTTGCAGAAGCAATATTTTTTGCTATCTATGGAAAATCTTTTCGTAAAGTCAATAAAGATTCTTTGATAAATTCGCTCAACAAGAAAAATCTGCTTGTTATTCTTGATATTGAAGTCAACGGAGTGCTTTATACTATTAAACGTGGAATAAAACCAAATATTTTTGAGATATACGTAAATGGTATCTTAAAACCACAAAATGCAAGCGTGAAAGATTATCAAAAATGGTTGATGACAACTGTTCTTCATATGGATGAAAAAACATTCAAACAAGTAGTGACAATGGGCAGTTCCTCATTCGTTCCGTTTATGCGTCTAACAGCAGCAGAACGCAGGACTGTTATTGAGGATTTGCTTAATATTGATATTATTTCTCAAATGATGATTGTTGCTAAGTCTAGAGCAGCTGAAATTGATAAAGAAGTTAATAAATTAGGTATGCGCATCACAAATACAGGATTCAGTATTGAAAGCATGAAACAATCAGCAAGCACAATCAACGAAAATATTGCTGCTTCTATTGAACGTGTAGATACTGAATTAGCTGCTATCAAAGAAGAATCAAAAATAATTATTGATAAAATCACGGAACTTAAAGCTAGGTCTAATCCTGATAAATATAAAGAACTATCAGAAATGCACACAACTATTGACAAATACATTTCAGATGGTACTAAGCTTTTATACTCAAAGCAGCATACATTGAAATCTATTGAAAATAATATCAACTTTTTTACTGGTAAATCAGAATGCCCATATTGTACACAGGAATTGACAGAAGAATTTCTTGAAAATAAACGTCTGGAATTGAACGACAAGCATAATACTGTGTCTAATATTATTCAGGAAATAAATGATAACATAAACCAGTTAGTAGAAAAAAACAAAAAAATTCAAGCTGAAATGGATGATTTGTATAATATCAATACACAAATTTCAGCATGTTACACAGAAATTGAAAACATGAAAAAGAAGCTTGAATTTTTTATGAAAGAAAAGGATTCATATCTCAAAAAACAAACAGTTGAAGCTGATGCTTCTGAAAAAGTCATCCAAAAATTACAGCATGAACTTGAAGAACTAGAAGAAAAACAAAAAAATCTGCTTGACATGCTAAAATCATATGAAACAATTTTTGCTCTATTAAAGGATGATGGAATAAAAACTGTTATTGTGAAAAATTATCTTGGTGTTATCAATGCTCTTATTAAAAAGTATCTGAATATTATCGGATATAATATATCGTTCACATTTGATGCTAATTTCAACGAAACTATCAAAAGTCGTGGGCGTGATATCTTTGAATACAATTGTTTCTCTGAAGGTGAACGATTGAGGATTGATTTTGTTCTCCTGTTTGCTTTTCGTGAATTAGCAAAACTTCGTGCAACCGTGAACACCAATTTACTTATTATTGATGAACAAGATGGTAGATTAGATGCTGATGGTGTTTCTGCTATCAATACATTGTTGTCTTCTATGTCGGGAAATTTGATAATTATTTCTCAGTATGCAGAAATATACGATGAAATAGCTACTACTCAAATCGTTATGGAAAAAGAACACCATTTTACAAAAGCAATTATGCTATAGAATATCTTTAAAATATTCCATATAGCCCACCAGGGCCCCAGATTAGCCTCTGTGGGCC
>ERZ779982.315-NODE-315-length-28318-cov-4.043449_pt1 | contig 28318 bp, 26 predicted proteins | sample MGYA00511936_ERZ779982 | MGnify/ENA primary metagenome ERZ779982 (study PRJEB29588, sample SAMEA2146682) | human gut metagenome | biome: human gut; feature: human-associated habitat; material: faeces | place: Denmark | collected 2008/2010 ... | reverse complement strand
AGTGCAGGGGGAGCTCCGGGAACGAGAGCGCTTGTTCCCGGAGCTTTAATCGAAAACGATATGGCAAAAACCGTATGTCTGCATGACTATCAGGAAGATATTATACAGCGTCTCTCGGAGGAATGGCGGACGCACCGCAGCGTGATGGTGCAGATGCCTACAGGTACCGGCAAGACCCATGTATTGGCGGCGGTGGTAAGCAGTTTTCTCACTGATGGAAAGAGGACGGTCTGGATCGTTGCACACCGCAGGGAGCTTGTGGAGCAGATAGAAAAGACCGTTGCAAAATATGGAACAAGTCTGACTGACGGGTGCGTCAGGGTGATGTCCATACAATGGCTAACACGGCATTACGATGATGTGGTGGAAAAACCGGAATTGGTCATCATCGACGAGGCGCATCATGCGCAGGCAAGGACTTACCGGATGCTGTGGAACTGGTGTCCGGAAGCAAAATTTCTCGGACTTACCGCTACTCCCTGCCGGATGGGACGCACCGGGTTCACGGACCTTTTCGACTCGCTGGTATGCTCATGGAGTGTGGCGGAGTTTATAAGGAAAGGGTGGCTGTCGTCATTTGATTATGTCTCGATACGTGCAAACAGCAGGGAGCAACGGTTGATAGACTCGCTGGAGAAACGCGGTGCAGATGGTGATTACCAGGTAAGGGAGATGAATGACGTACTGAACCGTCACACAAGCATCGATCAGTTGTATCAGAGCGTTCTGGAGTATGCGGACGGGAAGAAGGGGATCGTCTATGCCGTCAGTATCGACCATGCGCGGAACATCGCGGCATATTACAGCGGAAAAGGACTGGACGCCGCAGCCATAGACAGTCACACACCGACTGCTGAACGCGGACGGATGGTGGAGGATTTCAAGACAGGCAGAATAAAGGTACTGGTAAATGTGGACGTTTTCAGCGAGGGATTTGACTGCCCCGATGTGGAGTTCGTGCAGATGGCACGCCCGACACTCTCACTGGCCAAATATTTGCAACAGGCCGGGCGCGGACTGAGAAAATCAACCGGTAAGGAAACATGTGTGCTGATAGACAACGTAGGGCTTTACCGTGTGTTCGGTCTGCCCACCATGGCATGGGACTGGGAAGCGATGTTCCGTGGGGATATGGCTGGAAGGGGAATACGGACCGTCCGGCATGGAAACGGAACAAGTCCGGAAACTGTCACCGCGGAAGATCTATGTCAGGACTTCGGTATGGAAGTAATCGTTTCCCATGACAGGCTGCTTTCCGCTATAGCTTTGCAAAAAACTCCTAATCCCTGCAAGAGGCCGGAACTTAGAGCATGGCAGGACAAGAACAGCGGGTTATGGGGGCTGTGCCGGGGAAGAAATAAGATTACGGCCCCGGTATTCGTCACAGTCTTCGATATCCGGCATGACATGGCAGCGGTGAGGCTCTCGGACAAGAACTGCGGACTGGTAAACGCCTGTGGTGAGATTATAAGGAAGGAAGGGTATTGCCAGTCCATGAAATTCATGAGAAACAATTTCCTGACCGTGCAGAAACCGAACGGCAGGTCTGATTATATAGATCTTTACAACCTGCGGTCATACAGGGAAAAACCTGAGGTGAAGCGTTTCGGGGATGTGGAGATGTTGAAAGTCGGTCGCATGTATTACAGCCGTACAAAAAATCTGTATGCAAGCAAACTGAACCTGAGTGGCGGCTATATTTATGACCACAAGTTCTATGTGGCGATTTTTGATTATAATGCTTCCGTCCAATGCTATATTGACGATCCGCATATGGCTGGTTTTCCATGGGGATATGCCTGTCTCCTCGGTGGTGATCATGACAGTTACTATTGGATACGCCGATGGTTGGCGGATGGAAGCATCATCGTGACGGACATCGGAGGGAAATACTATCATGTGACAGACTGTGGGGGAAAAAAATACATTGGATGTCACTTCCCGGCAGAGGAGGGAGAGAAATGTTTGGCCGCGATGGAACGACTGGCAAAGCGTGCGAGGGAGATACGGAATATGGCGGAATCCGAGAAAATGGAAAAGAGGCGGCAACTTCTGGAAAAGTCGGGCGAGGCTGTTCCGTTCCGTTCAGGGATGAAATGGGGGCTGAAAGTCGGTGAGCGTATCACCATTCCTCCGATATACCGCAATGTCAGGCCTCCCATAGGCAGGTATTGCGCCGTGGAGAAGAATTACAGCCAGTGGGGTGTCATTGCCATTGACGGCACAATGATGATTGAACCGCAATACTCTGATATAGAAATCAGCATGAAAGGCGATGTCACAGGAACAAAGGTATCCGGAAACAAAGTATTAGTGAAGCTGCCATAAAGGGTGGTTCGCTAGTTCCGTTTGTAAATTTATCATTTTAAACAGTTGCGACAAAATCGCTATAAACGCCCGGTTTCACACAACGAATTTAAAATTATAGTGAATCATAACCAGTAAAAAAGGTCATATGTTTAGTAACATACTCCTACCCCAACACCACGGGCAATTGTCCAGAGAAACGGAATAAAACTTGTGGAAAAGACATCGGGATGATTGAATGGGATGGCAATGCCGGTGAATGAATTATCAACTTGAATAATGAATATGTATCGAATGATGAAAAAGACATTTTCAGAACTGCTTTTCTACAAATTCTGGTCATTTGCAACAGCCGTGGTCACAGTCTTTATAGCTTCCGACAATTAAAGAATATATGAAAGGCAGTTCTGAAATAGAAGTAGCGGTAGACGGTTATATTGTAAACAAGACCTTTATTATGTCATTCCCAGTTTCTTTCATTAATACGAGAAAAACGGCCTTTTATGGTTTCTCAGTGCAAATTCATGAGAGGATGCTTGTAGTAAAAGACGGAGAAAATACAATTGGTCACATGAAAAGACAAATAAAATAATAATCATGGATAAGAATATAAAAATAGCCGTAGCCGGACCGGTTACGTAGGACTTTCCATTGCCACACTGCTGGCACAACACCATCAAGTGACGGCTGTTGATGTGATTCCTGAAAAGGTAGAACTGATAAATTGGCGTAAATCGCCCATACAGGACGAATACATTGAGAAGTATCTTACTGAAAAAGAATTGAACCTGACTGCCACCTTAGATGGAGCGAAGGCATATGCCGACGCAGACTTTGTGGTTATTGCCGCACCGACGAACTACGACCCGGTGAAGAACTACTTCGACACCAGCCATGTAGAAGAAGTCATTGAGTTGATGAAGAGCGTCAATCCTTGTGCCGTTATGGTGATTAAAAGTACCATTCCTGTGGGCTACACGGAAAGTGTGCGCAGGAAATTAGACACGGAGAACGTCATCTTCTCGCCCGAATTCCTGCGCGAAAGCAAGGCATTGGGTTGTGACAGTCATTGCCGCCGTTCTTCCATTCTTGATGATGAATGTTTTGATGGAATCTTTCCTGAATTTTATATTGTCAAGTCTTGTCTCCTTCATTTGTACGGGAATTACTATCTATTATATAGGTTGCAACAAAATTGAACGGCAGTTTATTACAGATAAATTGCATATAATAATTCATAAAATTAAATGAAACGGTTGTATAATATAGACTCTTTGAAATTCCTGTGTGCTTTCTTAGTCGTATTGATTCATATACATACCCCTTACCAAGAATCCATAATGCCTCTTACCAGATGTGCTGTTCCTTGTTTTTTTATAATTTCAGGTTATATGATTTTTACAAATGATAGACTGAAATTGGTTGAGCATTTAAAGCGAAGTATAAAAAAAATGGTTCTGATATTAAAATGGAGTACGTTGTTGTTTGCCATCGTGAAATTACTTTTTGCATTCAAGAATAATGATTTTAGCATTTTAAGTACAAAGGATTTAGGCAAATTCATTCTTTTTAATGAGAATCCGTTTGGATTTCATCTTTGGTATATAGGGGCATACCTATATGTTCTTATAATAATTCTGTATTTAGAGAAATGTAATAAGCTTAGCTATATTTATTGGTCTATCCCTATTCTTTTGCTTTTAGATTTGTGTTTTGGTAAATATAGTCTGGTTCTATGGCATAAAGAGTTTCCTTTTTATTATGTACGTAATTTTGCATGTGTTGGACTTCCCTATTTCACGATAGGAATGTTGCTAAAACGACATAAAAGTCGTGTATTGAATTTTGACAATTTACAAATATTAGCGTCGGGGGGGGTGATTCTGTTTTCGTTAACATCTTTAGCTGAGGATAGATTACTTACTTGGTTTGATATGAATGCAACAAGAGACCATTATATCAGTTCTACATTCTTAGCCGTTTCATTATTCTTATTGTTTTTGTCTTTAAAGCAGTCAAAAGTCAATGTTTTTTCTAAATTAGGGGAAAAGGATGTAAGCAGTCAAAAATTGGCTCATAATTGAAATCTCTATCTTCGCTGCGAACAAAAATTTTAGGATTTATGTATAGCAGTGAAGATCTTGAAAGGTTTTACTTTCAGTACCAGACCGAGGCTTTGCCTCATGGAGAATCTCTCCAATCGTTTTGTGTTAAGAACAAAGTTCCTTATAACATCTTTCAGAAATGGTACAGGGATACCCGGAAAAAAGTAGTTGAAGTCCAGGTTGATGGTGCTCCTGTAATCGGTCATGAGGAACAATCCGGTGCCATTGATCAACCTCAACCGGTATCACCAGGCAGAACTGATCACCCTGTTCGTATTTGGGTTGAGATTCGTATCAGCAATGGCTTGCATTTGTTCCAAAAGAATTTAAGCTACCCGGATTTGGTTCGTATGGTAGAGAAACTGGAGGGGTTATGCTGAGTGTTACCGGTCTGAATCATTTTTATTATGTCCGTGATTTCACCGATATGCGTTGTAAGCACAGCCGTGTGTTGTCTATCATTCGTGAACGGCTTCACCGGGAACCCAGAGATGGGGATGTCTTTATAGTCATGTCTCGCAATCGCAGAATAGTCCGTATGTTTTCATTTGATAATCGTTCATATAGTCTGTTTGAAAAGAAGTTTGTTGCCGGTTATCAGTTCATGAAAGTTGAGCGAAATGGGGCAGATACTGTTTATCGGATTGCCTGGAAGGACGTGGTTTTGATTCTTGAGAATCCTATAGTTAAAACATTAAAAATCAGATAATCAATCTATTTATCCACTTGCGGTTTTGCGATTATTTTATTACCTTTAATGCTGTAAGTCAAAGGTTTAAGTATGATCGATCTGCAAGATATAATTACAACAAAACGAGAGTTGTTGAGTCGGGAAACCTACTCACGCAACCCTATAAATTATAGTGCAGGTATGGCAGAGGATCAGAAAGACCGATACATACAATACCTTGCTGAGCAAAATCAGGATCTCAGGTTGACAGGTGATGCCATGAGGCTTGTTTTGGAGGATTTTATGGCTCAGATGAAAGAACTGAAGGATCAGATGTCATCCATGCAATCGAAACATGTTGACCTTGAGAATCGGTTGTCAGAAGAGCATAAACTTCGCAAATCGGCTGAACGTAAGATAAAATCACTTCAGGAAAAACTTGATTACGCCAATCAGGAACGTTTTGGTGATAGACGTCAAAAGATACAATCTAAAGCTAAAACAAGTGATTCAGACCGCCGGAAGGAGAAGGATGATTATGATGGAACCGATGATACGCTTCGCACGGATTCGGTTGGTCATGTTCCATCCCAAGAGTTAAAAGAGCCTTCCGGGAAAGACCGTGACTTGTCCAATCGCCCTGACGGTTATAAAACGATGGGGGTAGCCGGAGAAGCGACAGAGCATCCTTCCGATTTGACAAAGGTTCCCGGTCGGATCATTGAAAGGAGAATGGTACGGGTGTTCAGTTTCCGTACTTTCCTTACGGAAGAATGTTTTGAGATGGTTCATTATGCAGAGCCTGGTAAAAAGCCGAAGTGGGGCTATTTCCCTTCTGAAGGCCATCCGGATGTAGTAACCAGTTTTGAAGGCACTAGGGCCACTCCTGAATTTCTGCAGGCTATCGCCTATGAAGTTTATGTAAAGAATGTGACTTTTGGTCTTCTTCACCAATGGCTGACAGATATGGGCATGACCATTTCTAAAAACACGTTGCGCAACTGGCTTAAGAAAGGTAAGACATACCTGGACGAACTGGTTTGTGTATTGAAGTCTATAGCTTTGGAAAAAGATTCGATTGTGAACTGCGACGAGACCTGGTGTAAAGTGCGTAAATACGATCACTATAAGAAGTGCTACATTTGGGTTCTGGTCAACAAGGCCCGGAAAACAGCCATTTTCTTCTATGAGAATGGCTCGCGTGGTCGTGATGTACTTACAGACTTTTTGGGCGATGCAGAATTGAAGAGTATAATGTCCGACGGATACAATGCTTATGTATTTATCGGCAATGAGCTGAAATCAGCCCGGTTTAAAGATACTGTCCACCAGGTTTGTATGTCTCATGCCAAGAACAAGTTTGTCAAGGCTTCCAATCAGGGTGGTGAACCGACTGCAGAACGCTTTTCCGAAATTTTAAAGGAGTTCTTTATGAGGGAGCGTAAATACGATGATGCCGGATTAACTCCCAAGGAAAGGTTTCAAGAAAGGCAAAGCTTGGAAACGAAGGAACTCCTAATAGAGCTGCGCAGTTTGTTAGATAGTGAACAGTCAAAGGATTCAGAATTTAGAAGCCGGTATTATAAAGAAGCTCTCAATTATCTGAACCGGTTCTGGAAAGAGATCTTTGCTTACCTGGATGATGGTGAATTACCGATAGACAACAACCTGGCTGAGCGAACCATTCGAAAGCTGACCACTCAACGCAACAATTCACTTCATTATGGTAGTGATGCCGGTGCAGAGATGGCAGCAACTTATCACAGTGTGATAGGAACGGTAAAGCTTCATGGCAGTTCTATCTGGAACTTCATCGGAACTTTTTTCAAAAATATCTTTAACGGGTGCAGGGATTATGTTAACATGGTTCCTGACAAAATCACTTTGGCTGCCAGCCAATGTTAAATTCAAAACTAATTAATTAACAAAACTCGGTTTAGGGCACTGAAAAGTGCCTTTGCAAAGGGGTATGCCTTAAATTGAGTGCTTACAAATTAACTTACTTAACATCCGTTAGCAGAGCTGTTGCGTACAAAGTCCATTTGAACTCAAAATTTAAAAGCGATTTTGTATGAGTAAAAAAACGGAAATTCTCGTCCATCTGGGCGAATACATTCAGCTGTTGCAACGTCTGGTCCCTGTGGACGGGCGTACGCTGACTAACGAAGAGGTTGCCACGCAGACAGGGCTTTCGCTGTCGACCTATAAACGGGTAAAAAAAGGGTCGAAACCCGCCTCATGGCCTACTATGTCGTGTTGCGGCTCTACGTACCGGTGTGTGCCGGCAGTCGTGAGCTGTCCCTCGATCAGTTCCTCCGCGAGCTTTACAGTAGCCTGGAGGCTGATTGCCGGTCCCGTTGTGACTGATGCTGTCCATGCAAGGCAGGAACGGTGCGAACCGTTCCTGTTCTCCGCCCGGTCTTGACACCCTGCCCTGCGGAAAACCGGACTTTTTATATAGAACGTATATATCCACCTGAGTGTTAACGCATTTAACACCGTCTCTCCCCCGCGCGCGTGAGAAAGTGTGTATAGAGGGGTGGCAGGGTGGCAAAATAATAAATGAATAGAATACAAATTTTGTATGGAGCCGAAGAAAAAATTAGCCATTATAGGCGGTAGTTATTTACAACTTCCAGCTGTGCTGAAAGCCAAGGAATTAGGTTATGAAGTTCATTGCTTCTCGTGGCGCGATGGTGCGGTCTGTGCAGAGCATGCGGACTTTTTCTATCCCATTTCTATTATTGAGAAAGAGTCTATTCTGCGGGAATGTGAACGTATTGGTATTGACGGGATTACTACTATTGCCAGCGACGTGGCAGTATTGACGGTTAATTATGTGGCTTCCCATATGGAATTGATCAGTAATCCGGACGAATTTTCGGAAGTTACAACCAATAAATATTTGATGCGTAAATGCTTTACGGAAAACGATGTACCTTCACCGCGCTATACTATTGCCAACCAATCGGGGAGCTATAACATTACCTCTTTTAAATTTCCTTTGATTGTAAAGCCTACCGACCGCTCAGGTAGTCGGGGGGTAGAAAAAGTTTTGGATCCGCTTCAGTTGGATACAGCCATTGACCGTGCCCAAAAGGAAGCCTTCAGTAAAGCGGCGATTATAGAAGAGTTTGTTACCGGAAGAGAAATCAGTGTGGAAGCTATCTCATATCAGGGACGGCATACGATTCTGCAGATTACGGACAAGGTAACGACGGGCAGTCCTTATTTTGTGGAATTGGAACACCACCAGCCGTCTACACTGCCCGGACAAATCCAGTCAGAAGTAAAAGCGATTGTATTAAAGGCATTGGATGCTCTTCATATACAATATGGAGCTTCCCATTCCGAACTGAAAATAACGGAGGACGGTGATATTCGGGTCATTGAGATAGGGGCACGTATGGGTGGTGATTTTATCGGTTCCACCTTGGTGCGCTTGTCTACCGGTTATGATTTTCTGGAAGGAGTGATTCAAGTGGCAATGGGAAAATTTCTGGAACCGGTCATTTCTCAACATCGCTGTTCTGGTGTCTATTTTTTAAGTAAGGAAACCGAATATGTAAAAAAATACATTGAATATCGTTCGGATTATCCGGAGATAGTGGAAGCGCAGATTACAGATCCTGTTTTGAGGAATATCGAATGCAGTGGTGACCGAAGCGGATATTTTATCTATCAGGCCGACAAACGATTTCTGATTGCAGAAGATATCTGGTAAATATAATGAATCGTGCCATGAAAAAACGTATTGTGTATTGCCTGCTGGTGGTCTGTCTGGGTTTCTCTTTTTCTGCCTGTGATAAAGAAGACGATTATCTCGTGATAGACACCAGGACATACTCTGTTCAGCAGAGTATGTTGAAAGTTTGGCTGGAATATTTGTGTTCCAGTGAATGTGAAGGACGAAAGTCGGGAACCGTGGGAAACGAACGGGCGAGGGAGTATATTGTTTCGGAACTGAAGCGCATGTCCTATGCCCCGTTGATGCAAGAGGCGGTCGACGAACAAAAGCGGACTTATTACAACATCATCGTCCATGCAGGAGGAGACGAATCCCGGCCGACGATTGTGATAGGTGCACATTACGATGGTGCGGTCGAATCTTCCAAATATCCGGCTGCCAATGACAATGCTTCAGGGGGCGCCTCGTTGTTGTTGCTTGCCCACATGCTTGCTGACAGCGATACAGATTTTCCGTATAATTATCAGCTGGTTTTTTTCGACGGTGAGGAAACCCAGACCGGCGGAACGTCGTTCAACGGCTCCCGCTTTTTTGTATCCGCACTGGAGGAGCCGCCTTTGTTCTATTTGAACATTGACATGATAGGAAATGCTGAAATGCTTCACCGCATAGAGACGACCAGTGATTATTTGGCCGATTGTGTATTGAAAATAGGGGAAAAATACGAAAGGCTGGAACTGGAAGTCGATAATAAAATTGTGAAATATAGTCAGGATTTTGTTCCCTTTGATGCCGTGGATATACCGGTCTTTACTTGGAAAAATCCGCTGAACAGCAATCAGGGGAAGTATAACCATACTCCTGAAGATCAGTTGAAGTATTTGTCTTTGGAGAAGATGGAAATCATTACGAATATAAATTTCGAGTTGATTACCTATCCATTTTCCGAAGATATATACAAGAACAACAGGAGCACAAGAGACTGAACCTTGCGGACATTCGGTTAATTGATTGAATTTGAACATGAAAAAGAAAGTTATGATTATCGGGGCTGGCGCAGGTCAGGTCCCGCTTATCAACTTATGCAAGCAGGAAGGCTTGTACACGTATGTAGTTTCTCCTTTTGGCCCATATCCGGGCATTGAGTTGGCCGATACACATATCAATGAAGACATCTATCATGTGGATGCATTGGTGGAAATAGGGAGAGAATTGGGCGTTGATTATGTCATATCCGACCAGTCGGACTATGCTGTTCCTTTGGTGGCATCCATTGCCGACCGGTTGGGGCTGCCTGGAAACAAACCCGAAGTAGCTCAGACTTATTCCTACAAAAGCAAATTCAGAACGTTCTGTGAACAGCATCGGATACCAGCTCCTAAAGCAAGGAAGATACAGAAAGGGGATGGCTTGCCTGGTGGTTTGACGTATCCTCTGGTTGTGAAGCCTTCGGACTCACAGGGTAGCCGTGGCATTTCCAAGGTGGATTCGGCTGACAGGTTGGAACAGGCTGTGCAGGAAGCCTTTGCTTACTCCAAGAAAGGAGCTGTGGTGATAGAAGAGTTTTTCAAGGGACGTGAAGTGGTCTGTGAGGGTTTTGCGCTCGATGGCGTCTATTACCCCGTGGCTTTCGGTGACAGAAACTATTTCAGCTTGGACGGGAAATTCATTCCCTCCCAGACCATATTCCCCTCTTCCATTTCACCGGAAATAGAAAAACGGATTATTGCCAACGAGCGCTTGATAACGTCGCTTTTGAAGCCGGACTTCGGAACCGTACATTCGGAGTATCTGGTCAATGAAGAAACGGGAGATTTTGTTGTGGTCGAATCGGCTTTGCGGGGAGGAGGAGTATATATTGCTTCCGACCTGATACCGCTTTCGGTAGGCGTCGACTTGACTAAAATGCTGTTTTTGGCCATGACCGGGCAGAAAGATACGGTTGTTACTTTGCTGGAGAACAGAATTGAGCGGGCTTCGGCATATATTTGTTTTTATTTGGATAAAGGGCATATCACGTCCATCAGGGGAGTAGATGAGGTAAAGTCTATGCCACATGTAAAGAAAGCCGATGTAGATAATTTGCGGGTAGGTGATGCGGTTCCACGAATAGAACATAAGGGAATGAGAAAAGGTCCTTTCATTGTGGAGGCAACTACTTTATCGGAATTGGATGAATATATACGCCAAATCCAAACGATCTTTTCCATTGAGACAGATGGCAGACCTGCGATTCATTGGAATTGAAATCTGGGATTTTTATAGAAAATGCTGTTTATGAAAGAAAAATATTATGTAGTAGCGAAGACTATTGCTCGTTGGAAATTGAATAATCCCTTTGAAAACTGGTTGGGACAGAAGGCAGATACAAGTGAGTGCTGGAAAAAAATATATGTGCTTTACTACAAGTTATTTGATTATCAATATTATTCTAAGGGGCTGAAATACATTGAGGAGGAGATGGCCAAGCAACGTCCCAATCTGCAGAAAACAGTAAATGGTATTCCTCTTTCTGATAAGTTCTTACGTCGTGATATGATTTATAGCTTACATCGGTTTGGAGTAAATTTTTTAGAATATTATGTGTATGGATTCTATAAGAAAAATGTTTTTGGCCGTAGTTTGTTAAATAACATGAGAATACAATATGGCTATTGTGAACAGGTGAACTCGCCTTTCGTCAGAGAACTTTTTGATAATAAGATAGAAACGTATAACCATTTTAAGATCTTTTATCAACGGGATGTAGTAGCAGTAATGTCATTGACTGATCGGGATGATTTCATTGGTTTTATTAAGAAGCATTCGGCATTTATCTTTAAGCCATTAAAAGGGGTTTGTGGCCATGGTATTAAAATATATAGAGGCTTTAATGATGATATTGATGATTTCTTGTCCCAGAAATTGGCCAACGGTCCATTTATTGTTGAGGAAATAATTGAACAGGCACAAGAAATGGCCATTTTGCATCCTGAAAGCATTAATACCATTCGAATAGTCACATTCAAGATAGGTCAAGACGTGACAATTTATGGAGCGTCCTTGCGTATGGGTGTTGGCAAATCTGTAGTCGATAATGCTGGTTCTGGTGGTATATTCTGTCATCTCAATCATTCATATGGCTTTGTAGATTCTTATGGAAGAGACTATTTAGGTAACGAATATGCATTCCATCCCGATACAAAAGTTAGATTAATAGGTTTTAGCATACCTCAATGGTCTGAATTGCAACTTTTGGCTAAAAAAGCGGCTAGGGTTATTGACGGTGCTACAGTGATAGCTTGGGATTGGGCTTTTAGTAAATCTGGATGGGTTTTGCTAGAGGCTAATGATGTAGGAGGGCCTGAATTAATTCAAGATTATGAGAAAGGAAATAAGTCAGTTCTACATGAACTGATGGATAAATATTTTGAATATAGGAAACAATCTAAAAAGTAATAAGATTATGATACCGTTTAACAAACCGTTTTTGACGGGTAAGGAAGCTCATTACATGTATGAGGCTGTATATACCGGCAAGCTTTCCGGTAATGGTAAGTTCACGAAGTTATGTCAGAAGTTCTTTGAAGAAAAGTATGGCTTCAAGAAGGCATTGATGACTACCTCGTGTACGGATGCGCTGGAAATGGCAGCTATTTTGTGTGATGTAAAACCGGGAGATGAAGTGATTGTACCGTCATATACTTTTGTGTCGTCAGCCTTGGCTTTTGTGCGGCAGGGAGCCAAAATCGTGTTTGCCGACAGTTGCAGTAACAATCCGAACATCGATGCTGAGAAACTGGAGTCGTTGGTTACGGATAAGACTAAAGTCATCGTTCCCGTGCATTATGCGGGCGTGGCCTGTGACATGGATAAAATCATGGCAATTGCAGAGAAACATCATCTGCTGGTAGTTGAGGATGCTGCACAATCCATTGATTCCTTCTATAAAGGAAGGCCGTTGGGCAGCATCGGACACCTGGCTGCTTTCTCTTTCCACGAAACGAAAAACGTGATTTCGGGTGAAGGCGGACTTTTGGCCATCAACGATGAACGTTTTATCCGTCGTTCGGAAATTATTTGGGAAAAAGGAACCAACCGGTCTGAATTCTTCCGCGGTGAGGTAAACAAGTATGGTTGGGTCGATACCGGTTCGTCTTTCCTGCCTTCTGAAATCATTTCGGCCTTTCTGTATGCCCAGTTAGAGAATATAGATGCCATTCAGAATCGCAGGAAAACTATTTGGCAGTTGTATTTCAATGGATTGTCGGAATTGCGCGACAGAGGGCTGGTCACTCTGCCCGACATCCCTGAATACGCTACCAACAATGCACACATGTTTTATCTGGTATGCCGTTCGATAGAGGAACGTACAGCACTGATCAAACACTTGAAGGACAATGGCGTTTGTGCCGTATTCCATTATCTGAGTCTGCATCTGAGTGATTATAACAAGGCTCACAGTGATTATATACCCGATTTGCCGGCTTGCGACCGTTTTGCCGATTGTTTGGTCAGACTACCTATGTTCTATGAGTTGGAGGATGAAGAAGTGGAAAAGATCATAAAATTGATAGTAGACTTCTTCGGTTGATATATCTGGTAATAGGCAAGGAATGATAGATTCAAAAAGAATAGCTAAGAACACAGGTTTTCTTTATGTAAGAATGCTGTTGATCATGGCCGTTTCTCTTTATACATCGAGGGTAGTCCTGGATGTATTGGGAGTGGACGACTATGGTTTGTACAACCTGGTAGGTGGTATTGTGGGTATGTTGGCTTTTCTGAACGGCACGCTGGCTACGGCTACCTCCCGGTTTCTGACGTTTGACATCGGTATTGGCGATTTCAAAAGGTTGAAGCAGACGTTCAACACCACTCTGATTGCTCATTTGGGGTTAGGGCTTCTGGTGATATTGATTATGGAAACAGCCGGTTTGTGGTATGTTTACAACAAAGCCATTATACCGGCAGAGCGGTTTGACTCAACCTTGTGGGTGTTTCACATATCGGTCGTTACGGTGCTGGTGACTTTCACCCAGGTGCCCTACACTTCTTTGATCATGGCGCACGAACAGATGAAAGCCTTTGCTTATATCAGCCTGTTGGAAGCTGTGTTGAAATTGAGCATCGCTTATCTGATAGCAATCTCCCCGATAGACCGGCTTGTGTTTTATGCCATTCTGATGTTTCTTTCCCAATTGGTGGTGGCCATGATTTATCGATCCTATTGTTACCGGCATTGGTCCGAAGCCCATTTGACACGCGAATTCAGCTTTACTACGTTTAAGAGTATGTTGGGCTTTTCGGGCTGGAACATCATTGCACAAATTGCAGAGACTTTCAGGGTACAGGGGTTGATTATGTTGTTCGGAATGTTTTTCCAGCCGGTCGTGATTGCTGCCCAATCCATTGCCACCCAATTGTCCCACGGTATCACACAGTTTACCAACAATTTCCGCGTTGCCATTAATCCGCAAATTATAAAGCTGTATGCCACCAAGCAATATGACGAATCCAGGAAGTTGACCTTGGAATCGTCAGTCTATGTGTTCGAACTGTATTTATTGTTTGGTATTCCCATTTTTTTGTTGGCGGAACCTATTATGCACTTATGGCTGAAGGACGTTCCTGACTATGCCGTCGCCTTTTCACGCTGTATTATCGTTTCTGCTATGTTTGGTGTGTTCAGTGCCGGATTCTATACTCCTCTGACCGCTGCCGGTAAGCTGCGAGGGAATTCGATTGCTGCATTGTGTGTCTGCGGCGGACAGTTTGTGCTGGCGTATGTTTTGCTGAAACTTGGCTTGGACGTTATGTGGGTGCAGTATGGCTATATTGTGGTAGCCATGTTGTTCGGCCTGGTCATCAAGCCTTATTTGTTGATTCGTGAGGTCGGTTATCAAGTGGCAGATTTTTTGGCTTGTTTCAAAAAAGTTTTTTCTGTATTTATTTTGTCTATTATTTTGCCTTTTTGCGTATTTTTGTCGGTGGATGTGAATACAGTGGGAGGATTTGTTGCAGTCGGAGCGGTGAGTGTGCTGAATGTAATGATGATATCGTATTTGTTTTTGTCCAAAGAGTTAAAGAAAAAAGTGAAGGCCATGGCATCGGCGAAACTTGGTGCGGGAAGGAAGAGGGACAATTGATGAAAACTGATTGGGCTTTTTTTGATTAACACTTCACCCCATTTGTTGTGTTGACATGTATGGAATTAAGATCTATGGATAAAATAATTTTACACCTTTTTGATGATGAGAAAGTTGTAAACAGAACAATCGAGTCATTTGAGAAAGTATTTCCCGGTCGGAATGTGTATTGCTGTTTTGTAGACGGCCAGCCCCAAAAGGTAAGCCGGCATGAACATTTGTATTGGGTGGACAATGCCAGTCTGGAGGTGAAGGCCGATTTGTCTGATGTAGCTGTGGTTATCATACATTTGTTGAGCTACAAGAAATGTCTTTTTGTGGAGAAGCATGTGAAACCTGGCATACCCGTCTATTGGCTGATGTGGGGGGCCGACTATTATAACATGTTGCTGGGTTATAGAGGATTCCGTATGTTCTATCAGTCCAGATTTTTAGGATTCAGATATGATGTGAAAAAACTGCTGTATAAGCTGGGCTACAAAAACCATTCTCAAAAAGTATATGAACAATTCATTCAGAATAGAGTTACGCATTGTGTAACGAACAAGTTTGATTTTACGTTGTGTAAACAGTATGGTAGGATATTATTTGATCGGAAAATAAATGTGCGTACTTTTTTTTACTATCCCATCGATAAAATTTTAGGTAATGAACTAATGCAGAAAGATGTTTGTGGAGATTTGATTTTGATTGGAAATTCAAGTTCTGTGACAAACAACCATTGTTATGCGTTCGAGTACCTGAAAAAAATGAATCTTGATGGACGTGTGATTGTTACTCCGTTGAACTATGGGGCGAATACCCGTTATAAAGAGTATGTCATCAGGAAAGGAAAAGAATATTTTGGAGATAAATACCAGCCTCTGTTAGAGTTCCTGCCATTGGATGAATATAACCGGTTGTTATTGAAAGCCGAGGTCTGTATATTTCCGCATTGGCGTCAGGAGGGGAATGGAAATATAATTATTGCTCTATATTTGGGGGCTAAAGTCTTTATGTCCAACCGCTCTTCCCTTTTCTCCTATTATAAGGATATGGGGCTTGTTCTTTATGAATTGGAAAAGATAGATAGCGAGCAGCTTCGCACGCCTCTCGATTCCAGTGTCAGAAAACATAATCGTGAAATCTTGATTGAAAGATATAATCTGGATGCCCAATTAACAAATATCAGAAAGATATGGGGTACGTATTTAGAGGCTGACAAGCAAGCAGGCGTCTAATGATGAAATCTGAGGGTGTGTCTGTTTGATTTTATTTTGATATAGAATTTTAATGACAGATTTTTAAATATTTAAATATAATGAAAGCATGTTTTATGGGACTGGGCTACATCGGCCTGCCCACAGCCATTATTGCTGCAAAGCACGGTGTTCAGATAATCGGAGTGGATATCAATCCGAAAGTGGTAGAAATGACCAATCAGGGCAAACTGCATATCATTGAGCCGGGTATGCAGGAATTGCTTCAGGAGGTTGTAGGAAACGGCCAACTGAAGGCATCCACTTCTCCCGAAGTGAGCGATGCTTACTTTATGGTGGTACCCACTCCTTTCAAGGGCAATCACGAGCCGGATATATCCTATGTGGAAGCGGCTACACGGGCTGTGATTCCTTTCTTGAAGGAGGGTGACTTGTATGTTATTGAGTCCACATCGCCGGTTGGAACAACCGACAAGATGACCCAGTTGATTTATGAACAGCGTCCGGAGCTTAAGGATAAAATTTACATTGCTTACTGTCCGGAACGTGTATTGCCGGGTAATGTGATTTATGAGCTGGTACACAACGACCGTGTGATTGGCGGTATGAACGAAGCATCTACGGATAAGGCTATTGAATTCTACAGCCAGTTTGTACAGGGCAAGTTGCATCGCACAAACTGCAAGACTGCGGAGATGTGTAAGTTGACGGAAAATTCCTCACGTGACGTTCAGATTGCTTTTGCCAACGAACTTTCGTTAATCTGTGACAAAGCGGGCATCAATGTCTGGGAGTTGATTAATCTGGCCAACAAACATCCGCGTGTCAATATTCTGCAGCCGGGGTGTGGCGTAGGCGGACATTGTATAGCTGTGGATCCGTATTTCATCACGGCAGACTTCCCGATGGAGTCCAAGATTATTGCTACGGCACGTGAAATCAATAACTACAAGTCCTTCTGGTGTGCGGAGAAGGTGCAGAACGCCATGTTGAAGTTTGAGCTGGAACATCACAGGAAGCCTTGTGTGGCCATGATGGGACTGGCCTTCAAACCTAATATCGATGATTTGCGCGAATCTCCGGCCAAGTATATTACGACCAAAGTGATGCAAAGCTGCAACAATGCCAATATTCTGGTAGTGGAGCCGAACATCGAATCGCATAATGTATTCAAACTGACTCCTTATCAGGAAGCATACGAGAAGGCGGATATTGTTGTGATGTTGGTCGCTCATGATCCGTTCAAGACGCTTCCGTATCGGGAGGATAAGGTGATACTTGATTTCTGTGGAATCTATAAAAAGTAAACCTGTATGAAGAAAATCATGTTGGTCTTCGGGACTCGTCCCGAAGCCATCAAAATGGCTCCGTTGGTAAAGGAGTTCCAAAAGCATCCGGAATGTTTTGAAACGATTGTCTGTGTGACCGGCCAGCATCGTGAAATGCTCGATCAGGTTCTGCATATTTTTGAGATAAAGCCTGATTATGACCTGAACATCATGAAGCAGGGGCAAGATCTGTATGATGTAACCGCCCGTGTGCTGACCGGGATGCGTGATGTGTTGAACAAGGCGAAACCTGATGTGGTATTGGTGCACGGTGACACAACCACTTCTACTGCCGCCGCACTCGCAGCTTTCTATCAGCAGATCCCTGTAGGTCATGTAGAAGCGGGCCTGCGTACCCACAACATATACAGCCCTTGGCCGGAGGAGATGAACAGACAAATAACAGGGCGCATTGCCACCTATCACTTTTCTCCGACCGCTTTAAGCAAGAAAAATCTGTTGACGGAAGGTGTGCAGGAGGACAAGATAACCGTAACAGGGAATACGGTCATCGATGCCCTTCATATCGTTGTTGATAAAATAAAGACTGACGGAGCTCTACAACAAGAACTTGCCGGGGTGCTGGAAAAAGCGGGTTACGATACCTCACGGCTTGCTGATGGCAAGAAACTCGTTTTGATAACCGGACACCGACGTGAAAATTTCGGAGACGGATTCATCAGCATGTGCACAGCCATTAAGGATCTGACGGCAAAATATCCATATGTGGACTTTGTCTATCCGATGCACTTGAACCCCAATGTCCGCAAACCTATCCATGAAGTATTCGGGGAGAATTTGAATAGTTTGGGAAATATGTTCTTTATCGAACCATTGGAATATCTGAGTTTCGTGTTCCTGATGGAAAAAGTGACCCTTGTCCTTACCGACAGCGGTGGTATTCAGGAAGAGGCTCCGGGGTTAGGCAAACCGGTACTGGTGATGCGTGACACCACCGAACGTCCGGAGGCGTTGGATGCAGGAACGGTAAAATTGGTAGGAACCGATTATAACAAAATTGTCTCCGAGGTATCGATTTTATTGGATGATGCATCTGCTTATGAGCAAATGAGTAAAGCCATTAATCCTTACGGTGACGGAAAAGCGTGTATGCGTATAACGCAAACACTTAATGTTCGGTTGTAACTTTTGTATTTTCTTGACACATTCACCAGAAGAAATATGTTAGTACCGAAGGTGAATGTCGTATTGCAGGCGGACAAAGACATCGGCAGCATAACAGAGGCAGACATTTGGCTCAATTGTATGGACGGCAACGGTAACTTCTTGTCTGTGGCTGCGGAAGACCATACCGGCGCCGGACATTACATTGCCACCTTGCCGTTAGACTACAGCCCGGTAGAGCCTTTCATCCAAGTTCACTTGAATGAAATGGTCTATGATTACCTGTCCATTCCGAATTTCAAAGCGGGACAGGAATGTCAAATCTCGCTTATACTCGGTACGGACGGGCTTCGCACACCGGGAATAGGAGCTGAAATCGACGACTGGGAAGTTGTGGAAGGAGATGTCACATTCGTAAAATGACAAAATATAATAAATGACGCCTGCTGGTTTTGTTATCATTGGCAGGCGTTTCACTTTTTATCCCTCATTCAGGAATCCCGGCATTTACCGAGTGTTCCGCTTGTTCTGCACGTCTTTTTCCCATTTCGATGTGAAGGATTTACCACAAAGGGCTTGGAGAAGAAGAAACACATAGCAGAACTGAAAATCCGACCTAGCTAAAAAGAAAAACAGATTTCTTATTTATGCCTTCAGACTCCGGACAAATTAACTCTATAGTTTTTTGAGCATTCCTTCGTTCGTATTGGGATTTATGGTTATTTTTGTAATTCAATCAATAATATGACGATAATGGCAAAGACATACCAAAGGACTAAATTACAAGAAGTCACGATCAGAGGATATAAATCCATAGCCTATGACAGACCTGTGACCTTGAAGCTGGGTGATGTCAGCATCTTGTTGGGTGCCAACGGTGCAGGCAAGAGCAATATCATCAGTTTTTTCCGGATGCTGAGCTACATGATGAGCAAGTCATTCGGGAGATATGTGGAAATATCGGGCACGTCTCATGCCTTGCTGCATTACGGCATTAAACGGACACCGGTCATGTCCGGAGAACTGAAGTTTGCCGACAGCAATTCCATGGATGTTTATGGCTTTTCATTGGCCAATGCCACTCCCGACAGGCTGATTATCACGGAAGAGCGGATTACATGGCATCGCAAGGGGGAGAAAAAGCCCTATGAGATAGCACTGGAACCGAATTTCAAGGAGTCCGCTCTCGCAGAGTGTGAGGATCCGGTTGCCAAAACTATTTTCCAGATGCTTTCTTACTGCAAGGTATATCAGTTTCACGATTCATCGACAGAGGGGCCGCTACGTCAGGCTTGTCCCGTCGAGACGGCCAATTACCTCCAGTCGCACGGAAACAATCTGCCTTCTTTCCTGCTGTTCCTGCGGGAGAACTACAAGGATGCCTACAACCGGATTGTTGACTATGTCCGTGACGTAGTTCCCCAGTTCCAGGACTTCTATCTGGAGCCCGTGGGTGGTATCATTTCTCTCCGGTGGATAGATAATTCTGCCACGGACTATCGTTTCAATGCCTACCAGTTCTCCGACGGATCTATCCGTTTCATTGCCCTGGCCGCCTTGCTTCTGCAGCCTGCCCAGACAATGCCCAACGTCATCATTTTGGATGAACCGGAACTTGGCTTGCATCCCTATGCCATCAGCCAGCTGGCAGAAATGATTAAGGATGCGTCCATACACGCACAGGTCATTATTGCCACGCAGAGCAAGGATTTGGTCGATCATTTCGACATCGGCGATATCTCTGTGGTGGAAATGAACAAGGAAACGCAGGCAACCTCTGTCACTCACCTTGACGCCAAAGAATATCATCTTTGGCTTCAGAACTATACGGTGAGCGAACTTTGGGACAAAAACATCATAGGAGGACGTCCCGTATGAAAGCGAAGATTATTCATGTCCTTTGTGAGGGACAGACGGAACAGGGATTTGTGGAGGAAGTGTTGCGTCCCTACCTGCAAGCGCAAGGTGTGGCAGGTGTAAAAAGCATCCTGATTACCACTAACAAGAAAAAGAATGCCCGTGGTGGAATGCTGAGCTATGCTCAGGCGGTGACAGACCTAGAACTGTTGCGGAAAATGAAGATGGACGGCGAATACGAACGTCATGTTTTCACAACGATGTTCGACCTCTACGCATTGCCGGATGATTTTCCCGGTTATGAAGCAGCCAAAGCAATCGGTGAGCCTTACGCCCGTGTCGCAGCATTGGAAACGGCGTTTGCTGAAGCAATCAACGATAGTCGTTTCATTCCCTATATTCAGCTGCATGAATTTGAAGCTCTGCTCTTTTGCGGTATTGACTATCTGGCAAAGCGTTACCCCGGTTGTGAGAAACGCTGCGAACAGCTGAAAAAAGACCTGGAGAAAACCAGCAACCCCGAGCTGATAAACAATAGTCCGGAAACGGCTCCGAGCAAACGTATTATCAAGGCGATAGAAGGAGACAAAAAACAGCATTACAACTACAATAAGCCGGCTACCGGCAAAGATGTTACCAAAAGTGTCGGCATGGATGAACTTCGTGCCCGGTGCAGTCACTTCAATGAATGGATAGAAAAGTTGATAGACTGCTGATTCTGTAATCAGATAATATCAAGGTTCTGACAGACAGGTTCGAGTGTTTATCTCAAAAATGGAAGAGATGGGGATTATACAGAAAGAGGGTGTAGGAAGAAATACTCGCTATATAAAGACTGCGAGTTTCCCATCTTTTAATTGAGAAGACAATTTTTGCTCTGTCCAAAAAACAAGTTTTTGGTCAAAAAACAGCACAAATAACTGATTATCAATTATTCTTTCAATGCCCGAAAATCTGTTTTTTTGTACGAAAGAGTTCTTTCACTTTTCTATCCCTCATTCCGGAATTCCGGCATTTACCAGATATTACTAATTAAAAAATTTAGATAAGTAACGAGATGCTAGATTTGATTAGTTGCTCGTAAGGTATAAGGCATCGACATTCTTCTGTTATTTAGTCAGTTGAAAAAATGTAACAATTATTTCTCTGATACCTAATACTTTTTCTATTTACACCATCCACGGATTCTTATACGGATCATAATCCGTCTGGAAAGTAGCCAGTTGCCAGTCGGTGACAGGTTTCTTCGAGTCATCGACTTTGCGGGGAATCTGCGGATTAAGCCGTAGTTTGGCGGCATCATTGAGCCATTTCATGCTATCCTCGTAATCGCGCATGCGGACAACACTGACATTATTCGGAGCAATGAGTTTCGTGAGTTCGTAGATGGCCAGCCGGACCATGTGCTTCTTGAGATTGTAGTTGCGGGGGTCATGCAACGAGAGGTTCTGCCCGACTTGCGGTGTGTCCGCGTTCACATCCGTTTCCGGGTAAAATACCCGTCCGTCATAAACGACATATTCGTGTTCCGACAACTCATAGGCATTGTATGATGAATCGTAATCGGCTATGGCTCCCCAGCAGTCGGAAACCATCGGGTCAAGATTGTAATCGAAACCTTCAAGCGTCATCAAAGTATAGAATGCTCCTTCATACTCGACGACTGCCCACAGAGGATACTCGACAGGCTGCCATAACGAGGCTTCCGCCTCGATCCAACCGCCGACCAACGGGATACGGACATCATCGAACTTGTACCCGTTTTCATTAAGACAAGTATAAACAATGCCGTTATAATTCACTTTATCTCCCGGATAATAGGTGTTGAACTGGGAATAATTTACAACTTGTCCCGCATCGACACGGATATCAGAACTCTCTTCCCAATAGACAACCGTTGCCGGCTTGCGATAGCCGCTGACGGAGCGTATCACCTCATGGATTTGTCCCTCGAAATAGACATGCACACCCACGGGATAGGTAATCCGACGGTCGTATTCGGCGATATATTTTCCTTTTGCAAGTTCCTTTTCAATCTCGTAGTTCTCCGACAAATATTCCACGATACTCATCTCCGTCGATTCTTCCGCCTGGATGAATCGTGCATCATTGCCCCGCGTGAGTTGTGCCAGGGCTTCCGGAGTAATTATCCCAAGATAGTCGTCATTATTGAGAAACCGTCTGTACATATCCTTGTTCCGTTATTAGTATGAAAATCCTTCCTGAATTACCGATGTGGATACCACATACCCGTTCCCGTCGCCTCCGCTCTTGAACTTGTACCAGCTGTCACGCAGGTAGTAACAGAGCAGGTAGTCAAGGCAGTCGGACAAGTGCCCGTACCGTTCATATTTGACACCGGTTTTCGGGTCGGTGGTCTTCTGTTTGCTCTTGGTACCGTCCTCGTTACGAAGCTGGTAAATCAGATCCTGGGTAAGTTTGCGACATTTGATATCGATTTGTATCTCCCAGCCTTCATAGCCCCCGAATACCTCGTTGACGAACTCGCACCGTGTAGCCTGCGGAGGCTGCTTGCGTAATAGCTTTACCTTCGGTCGCAGGATTCCTCTGCCGAAAGTGTCCGTGATGATGGTATAGTTGTTGATGCCGTCCTCGTTGGTGGTGGAGCGTTGTAACCCGGAAGGGTCACCGGTCACATCCACTCCGCCGATATGCTTGTCCCGGTAAAGTTTTAAGCGTACTTTCCGTGCCAACGCAGGTGTGTTGTTCTCCTTTTCCTCCGGCTTGCCGAGTATCTCTTCCAGTATATAGACCTTCCTGTTTTCATAGTCTATTTGTGCGGAGAGCACCGACATTTGGGGGGCAACATTGAAGTCCCACACCGTGATGAGCGGCTTGGTCGGATCGTATGCTTTTTCTTTCAGTCCGGTAACGAGATGCCGGGAGCCGTCGAAACTGTTATAAATCGCCATATCGTTGGCTTCCACGAAATCCCAGTTGCCATAGAGCAGGCGTTCCTTTGTCGCCTGATCCCGGATCTTGTTCAGGGCCGCCTCGTACACCTGACGGAAAGCGATATTCGGGTTGTCAAACACGGAAAAAGGTATATACGCTTCACCCTCGCGGCAGATGACCTTGTCTCCGTTTTCGTCCTGCACGAAGCGGGAACGCACCCAGTTAATCGTCGGATTGGTGGTGAGCAGCATTCTCGGAGTCTTGAATGTCTCATGGGTTCTCCAGCGGAGACGGGAGAACAGCACTTCGACGGCCCGTTCCGAGATTTCCGACACCTCGTCCACCATGGCGATGGTGTATTCCGAAGAGCCGAAACGCTCGAAGTTGGGGTCGCTGGGGATATCCGCCATCTCCTTCATGATGATGACCGAGTCATTCCAGAATGTGAGCGTGCCTTCGAGGTTGTTTATCTTGTAGTTTGTATCCTCTTTCAGTCCCCAATCCTTCAGAATCGACTTGATGGTATTCCATGTCGATTCCTTCAACGACTTGAGTGTCTTACGGGCCACCACCGCACGGATATTCTCGAACCGGATACATGAAGACACCAGCCAAACGCTGCCGATATACGATTTTCCGCCGCCGGCCGCTCCGCCTCCCAGTATCAGCTGCGGCAGGTTCTGCGACTTGCAATGCCTGCATTGGGGCCTGTACTGAGGGTTGCCTTGCTGGTCATAGCCGATAAGGATTTGCTCGATCTCCCCGCCACAATGGGGACAATAGTTCGGTTGCAACAGTTTCCAGAGTTCATACTGCCGTGGGGACGGTTTGAACTCGATGCGCAGGTTTCTGGGTGGTTTGAGCCTGTTGACCGCCATTAGATTTATACAATCTGAATGGTTATGTCCCTTTCGGACTCGAGTATAGCATACAGTTTTTGGAATGTAGTACGGGATTCCAAAACTTTTCCCTTGACCGTATTCTTTCCCACGATGATACAGCCGGCGGAATCGACTTCGGTATTGCCGGAATGGATCAGGATGCCGAGGAAATGCGGCACATCATGCAGATATGGCATTTTCTTCTTGTACCTGGGACTGTACTGAAGAGTGACTTTATAATAAGTCCCGGCAGGAATGGCAGTCTTGGCATAGACCTTTTCCTTGCAGGTACAGGAACGGCCGCGAGGAGTATCCGGACAGGTTGCCGGAAGTTCCCTCACGGCATCTTCGATGGTATTACAGAAAAATTTGCCGTCGATGGACAGGTCACCTATGGTATAGGTCTGACCTTTGAATTTGCGGTTGAGTGTCAGCTTCATACTTCGATACTATTTGTATCGAAAGAGTAGAGACGGACGCCGGCTAATGTTTATTATATGTGTTTGTAAAAGGAGGATATTTCAGGAAATGATGTATCTTTGTGAACGGATTGACAGTATTTAATCAAGAGTTAATATGACAAAAGCGGATATCGTCAGGGAAATAGCAACGCAGACCGGTCTGGAGAAGCAGGTCGTGTTACAAGTTGTCGAAGGATTCATGGATAGCGTAAAGTCTTCCATGATAAACGGCGAGGAGGTTTATCTTCGCGGCTTCGGCAGTTTCATCATCAAGCACCGTGCGGAAAAGACAGCACGCAACATAAGCAGGAATACCACGGTGATAGTGCCTGCCCACAATATCCCGGCATTCAAGCCGTCAAAAGCCTTTGCAGGAAGGATGAAATCAGACAAATAAGGTGATTATATGCAACAGGAGCGTTATTCAGATGATCCTGTTACTTTATACAGGGCAACGAGGTTGGCATTGTCCGATTGGAACAGGAAACGGCCGTTGCTTAAAAGGCATTCGTGGATGGTGTTGTCATTAGGATCCGACTCCAATAAAGCCCCCGCCTTGTTTTCATCGATAAGAAGCATTTCTATGCCTTGTACGGTGGCGGCAGTTGCATCAGCAGGAATTTTCAAAAGTTCATCCATCAGATTCATGTCGTTCATAATATCTCCGTATTTGGCTTGAGTCCCGTCAAGCATTCAATGTACCAAGACCAAAAAGCGTGGGACATAACCCGTAGCACCGAGGTTCTGGTAAACCTATCCGCAAACAAGTTAAGCCCACGCAAAAGCATAGGCGAAAACTGTTTGTCCTGCGGATAAGTGAAATTTACCAGATTTCGGTGCATGACAAAAGCTAACGCTTTCCGTATTTTATTATGTCGTTCTGCCAATATGGTTTTTATGCCGCATCTGCAGAAGAACCGGCATTATGTGATAACGACCGGACGTGTAAAGGCTATTTCTTGGATTCTTCCAAGGAAACCTTACGAAACTCTTTCATCAGTTTTTCCAATTCCAACGAAGTCTTGCGGGCACGGGTACCTGCGGCCTTGTTGCCTTTTTCAATCTGAAGTGCCGCATCCGTGGAGAATGTAGCATATACTTCCTGTATCTTTGAAACCAACTCTTTCATATAAATATTATTTAAGTTATTGACTACAAAGGTAGTGAAAATAATCAAGAATAAGAGCGATTCTGTCAATATAATAAATATCACATTGGTAATCAATGACTTTTAACAGCCATTATACCGTATGATTTATCCATCAGAGAAATTGTCAAGGTGTTTACAACTTTATGGATATGTCTGGTCAGAACATTTCTTCCATCTGCCGCTTGATTTCTTCCCGCTTTGTATTCTTGTAGTAATGCTTATAGATGGTCAATGGGCTGTTACCAGCCATCTCTGCAACCACATACGGATTATTACCGGCATCTACCATCTTCGATATGAAAGAGCCACGGGCGGAATACCATGTGATGTTTTCTTTAATGCGCAACATCTTGCATGCTTTCGTCAAGGTTTGTGAAAGGCGTGTGGAAATTTGCTTGACACGTGTAGTCTTCTTGGAAGTGGTCGTGTGTTTATGAGTAAAAACAGGAAATACATAATTTCCATAACTTTGCCCACGGTATTTATTCATGATGGCTTTTGCTTTACTGAGTAATTCCGGTTTGGCTGTTTTGGGAAACTTGATACGTTCATAGACGATGCGGTCTTCCTGGACCAAATCCCATGTCAGGTTACATACATCGACATTCGCCATACCTCCGGTATAGTAGCTGAACAGGAACAAATCAAGATGCAACTGCTCTTTTTTCGTAAACAAGGTACGGTCAACATTTGCGATTTTAGCTATGACTGTTTCCGGAACTGCTCTTGAAGTGGTTTCCGGCCAATTAATATCATCACCGAGACAGAGGAAGTTATCCATATTCACCCCGTACATCTCTTTCTTTTCTGCCTGCCTGCATACGGCACGGAGCAACCTTAGTTTGTGTGTAAGTCCGGCCTTGTTGCCATTTCTGATACCTCTTTCTTTAAGCCAAAACGCAAAGTCAAGAAGAAACTCTTCTGTAATATCCGTAAAGAAATAAGAGGAAAAGGCTTTTTCATATTTTTCCTTTGTAAACGCCTGCAGTTCACGCTTGAGATAGACATACCGTTTAGCATTGGTCGTGCTGTCGACAATCTGACCGTTCTTGATGCGTTTCTTGTTTTTGAATGTCTCTTCAAGATAATCGATCATCTGCTGGACACTCTTTACTTTGACCTCGGGTTTGGCCGCCTTGATTTCATCGAAGCAATGTGATAGCTGGACGGGCGACCAGTTCCTGCCTTCCATCTCCCAGGTATCGGCGACATGCAGATATTTGGTTCGCAAATCGAAAAGCAGTTTGTTCTTGGTAGTGGCCTCCGCACTCCCTACACGGAAACTCTGAGACTTGACATCCCAGTCTTTTAATAGCCCTGTGATGTTTATAACCTTCGGCACACGGGCGTAACCGGTCTTGAAGAAAATTATCTCCAGCTTGACCATCTTGGTGTCTTTCGGGTTCTGCTTACCCCTGATGTTAATCGTGTACATAGACTGATAACGAGTTAGTTAATGACTTATTATTAATTCGCATTAGTAGGAATCAATTGGTATTAATTAACCTACATAGAAACCTACATGAAAAGAGTAGTTTCCTTAGCGAAATAATGTTTATACGGATAAATCCGTACTTGTGTCATTTACTAACTCGTTATCAATCAACTATTTTCCCTAATCACAAAAGTTGTGTCCGAAAAAAGGGTGTGCCGAAGGTCGCACCTCTTTCATTTTATCCGTTTCGAAGAATCGCGGTTCGGACCCGCACAAGTACTAAAAAGCGATATTCGCCGACAGACCCAAAGTCAGCGTATTAAGGTGCTGACGACTCTCGCGGACCATCGGAGGTTGCAGGTAATAAGTCGTCTGAAATCGAAGGTCGAAATTGTAGTTGGCGCGAAATGTCATGGACGTGCCGACTCCGAAAACAGGTCCTCCGCAACTCCCCAGCGTATATCCGTTCAGGGAAAAGGATTCATAATACTGATACCCGGCCAAGACCTTGCCACCGGTCCGCCAGCGTGCCGTAATCGGATATGAAAAATAGGCCCCGGCACTTGCGGCCCAACTGTCCAAACGATCCGTAGATTCGGCAACATTCAACTTGATCGGCACACTCGACACGGCCGTACGTCCTCCGAAACCGACATAAGGATTCATAAACCAAGCCCCCTCGATGCCCAGGTTCACACCTGCATTGAACTCGCCTTCGACTCCCGCAACAGGACGATACCGTCCTATCACCACATCCGTACTTACTTCCATACCGAGAAACGACGGCCGGCAATACCGATCGAAAGCAAAATCCTGCTCGAATTCCGTCAATCCCCTCTCCTTGAAAATCAAATCGGCGAACAGGTATCCCAGCTCTACGGAAAGAATACCGATCCCCGCACCTACTAATACATCGCTGAACCAATGTTTATTGTTGAGCATGCGCGAAACACCCGTTACCGTAGCCATCGAATAGCCGGCGATACTGTACCAGGGACTGCGAGGCCCGTACTCCTTATGAAGCATCGTAGCTGCCATAAAAGCCGTAGCCGTATGCCCCGACGGCAA
>ERZ779982.300-NODE-300-length-29448-cov-4.663763_pt1 | contig 29448 bp, 28 predicted proteins | sample MGYA00511936_ERZ779982 | MGnify/ENA primary metagenome ERZ779982 (study PRJEB29588, sample SAMEA2146682) | human gut metagenome | biome: human gut; feature: human-associated habitat; material: faeces | place: Denmark | collected 2008/2010 ... | reverse complement strand
CTTTCCATCTTTATTGCTATCTATCCATGCTGTTCCTGTTATTTTATATCTATTGCTCTTTGGTTCATCTGGTGTTGGATTATCAGGATTATCTGGATCTGGGTTATCTGGGTTGTCTTGATCAGGATTGTCTGGATTGTCTGGATCTGGATCATCTGAATCTGGATCGCTTGAGTCTGGATTATCTGGATCCGGATCATCTGAGTCTGGATCATCAGGTGCAGCATTATATTCTATAATATTTGTTACTGTATTTGTATTTATTTTTTCCACTCCATATGCACTTACAGTTAGATAATTTTGAATCTCTTTATCATTTTCGTCTGGTAATAAATCTGCCATTACTTTAATTGTTATATTATATATTTCTCCAGGTTCTAAAATACCAAGTGTTAAAGCTACATCGTTTTGGTTACTATTATTAGTAGATAATATCTCTTCCTCACCTTTTTTTACTTGAATTTCTTGTATTTTAACACCTTCTGGTAAGTTATCTTCTATAAATACACTAGAAGCACTGATTTCTCCAATATTTTCTATACTAAAAGTATATGTAAATTCATTCTCTTCTTTTACATATCTTGGTGATGTTTTTAATTCAGAAACCTTTAATTGAACAATCTTAACTGTATTGATAAGTATATTTGAGTAATGCTTTTCAACTCCATCTGCTAACGCACTTGCTATAACCTTTACTACAGTCTCTTCTGATGATTTTACCTCTGTTTCAAATGTCATAACTTTGCTATCAATTAATGTTTCTATATTTGCCGTTATGGTGTTTGTTGTTTCATCATAAGATATCGCATCTTGTATTTCCTCTTCATCCGATATTATATTTTCTATGGATCCTTGTTTATATATTAATCCATTTGGAAGCTGTATTGTTACAATTGTATTATCTATACTTTCTTTATCTGATATGTTAGTTAAATATAGTCTATATTCAATATTATTTTTGGGTTTTAATACAGTATCTTCTGCTTTATCAGAAACCAATCTCATATCAATTGATCCCTTTTGTATATTAAATTTAATTTTATTTGATAATATAACATCCTCTGTTTCACTAAAAGTTATACTAGCTTTATTTATTATCTCCTTTGGTAAAGTATTTGATATATCTTTATTTATTTGAATATAATATGAATAATTATATTCATTACCTACTTTTATCTCATTTACTTCATAAGTTTGTTCTACCATATCTACTCTTTCATGGAATTGATTTCCTGTAGAATAATATACAAACTTTGCACATTCTGGTAATGGCACAGTTACCTTAACGTTGGTTGCTGCAACTGATCCTGTGTTTTTTATTACCAAATTCATTTTAACAATTTGCCCTTCTCTTATAGTGTCTACTGTAGAAGAAAGCTCAGCTGTTAGTTCTGGGCCTTGTCCTGTTGTTAATTCTACTACTGGCGATACCTTTGTTTCTGCCATAGTTCCTACACTAGATACATTGTTATAGTAAACTTGGTACATTTCACTTGAGCTGTTTTTGTATTCAAGATTTTCTGGTATTTCTATACCGTATGACAATTCTATTTTACTTCCTTTGTTCATCTCATATCCATTTGTTACAACCAAATATGACTTTGATTGATTTGTTGCTTGTGTTGTCCAACCATTGTTTGCATCTGAAATATCTTTTGTTGCGTCTGTTTTGTCTGAATAATAAATTGTGTATTTTGATGAATCTATTCCATTAAGACCAACTTGAGTTGTTAAGGTTGTGCTAAATGTTGATCCTAGGTTCTCATCTGAATTTGTTTTCTTGTTATCTTTTGCAGGTATTCTTCCTAAGATTACTAAATCTTGAAGTGGGTTATCATAATTGTTTATTATTAATCCTTTTACATTTGAATTTCTTTTTTGCGCTTTTACAGCAACTTCTCCTTTAACTTTTGATTCTGTTATTGTAAAAACCTCTGCTTTTCCTTCAGCATATTGTGATATAGCATTTGTTGTAATTAATCCATTTGGTGCAACAAATTTAATATCTGCAAATACTGATTCTTCACTAGTTATATTTTTTGTATTTTCGTTTGTATACTTCATTACTACTTTGCTTTTGTTGTCTGGTGTTAATTTATTAACAGTTAAGTCTGTGTTGAATATTATAATTGTTCCTCTGTATGCTGCATCTATTGTATGTTCAGTTTGTGTTCCCTCTAACACAGCTTTTATAACTTTTGATCCATTTTCTTCCTGAACGTTTGCACTTTTTATTGATAGGCCGTTTCCCATCAAAATATCATAATTCTTTAGGTCCACGCTTTCTATGTATGATGGGAATACTATCTTTAGCGTAGGATTTTTGTACAAAGCATAGTCTTTATTTGAAGTATCTAAAGTTGCTCTTATCTCTACGTTTTCATTTTTTACTACCGTAGTTAACTCGGTTCTATTTAGTTGTAGCTCAGCAATAGAATGTGATCTATTTTGATTTTCCGCTGTGCCTTGAGTACTTGCTGTTACTGTGGTTTGTCCTTGTGTTTGAGTTGATTCTTGTGCATATGAAATGCTATTATTCCCAAGTACTACTAAATTTGACGCCGTTAGCACTGTCACTAATAGTAAAATTAATGATTTTCTTAAAAATTTGTACATAGTAAATCCCCCCGCTATATGTTCGCATGACTTTAAAAATAAATATAACTATATTTTTTAAATTCATACATATATATATCCTTTTATTCGTATATAATTTTAACATTTTATTAGTATCATTCAACCCTTGTTGCGCCCTCTTTTCTTTATATTTCAACATTTTTCTTACGGAAATTTGCGTAATACAAATTATTAAGTTTATATTACAATTTATTTACAATGTTACAAGATCAAAATGTGTAACACTTTTTACTTTTTTGAATATAATATTATAGTTTTATGAACATATATTATATTGGGGTGATTTAATGAATAATCAAATGGATATGGCAAAGCTTATGTCTATGTTATCTAAAATGGATAAAAAGGACTTAGAGCAAGGTCTTTCTAAGGTTAGTAAGATGCTAAATTCTAAAGATGCTGATACCATTATTAATGAAATAAAAAAGAATACAAATTCTAAATAGGTACAATTTTAGGAGGGTTGCTTATGAATGAAGATATGTCTAATCTTATGAATCAAATTAATAATATGATGAAGAATAATGAGATACCCGATGATATTAAGAACATGATTAATAGTATTACTAATAATTCTGGAAATGATTCAGAAAATTCAAATCAGAATAATTCTGATAACAATACAAGCTCAAGTTCTGAAAATCGTGATAGTGCAGACATATCTTCTAACTCTTCCACTACTGACGGAAGCTCTATGCCAGAGTTTGATATGGGAACAATATTGAAAATGAAGCGTATTATGGATTCGATGAAATCCAATCAAAATGATCCAAGAGCAACTTTATTAAAATCTTTAAAACCCTATTTAAAGGAAAGTAGAAAAGAAAAAGTTGACCAATACATACAGATTTTTGGAATAGGAAAAGTGTTTGAAATGCTTAACCCCCTAGGTGGTGATCCACACAAATGATGTATAATTATCCGTTTTATAGTTTTTCTAAAAGATATACCAGATACCCATCATACAGTTATGCACAATCGCGAAGTAAAAATTATCCACAGTTTGATGGGGTTTTGCCACCCTCATTTCCACAAAATCCACAAAGAGAAGGCTCTTCAGAGCAATCAAATTTTAATAGAGACATAAAAAAAGAGCCTCAAAAAGAAGATGATACTGATACATTATTTGAAATATTCGGTATTAAGCTTCATTCTGATGACCTTTTGTTAATTTGTTTAATATTCTTTTTGTATAAGGAGGGCGTTCAAGATCAATACTTATTTATTGCACTTATTCTTCTCTTGTTAAGCTAGATTTAAATTATAAAACCCAAATTGAGTTCTATCCTCAATTTGGGTTAAAATAAATATCTTTTTAGTGTTTAGTTATTTCAGCTAGTTCAGCTTTAATGTATTATTCTAATATCATTTCGCCTTTATCATTTATGTACGCAGATGTTTTTATTTCCATAATTTCTCCATCTTGCTTTTCTATTTCCTTTACAATATCAGCAATTCTAATTTGCGTAGCATATATAGAAACCGCTTCAATTATAGCATCTCTATTACCTTTTGCTCCTGCATGCGCTAATCCTCTTAGGTCACCTAATATAATAATATTTTCTCCTGCAATTACTTCAGCCCCAGGATTCACATCCCCTATAACTACCAAACTTCCCTCAAATTCAATTCTTTGGCCAGATCTTAATGATCCTTTATGAAATTTAGTTTCTGAAGTAGCAATTTCTTTGTAAAAGCTTTTCTTAATTCCATGAAGTCCTAAAACTTTAGGGCTGTCAAATTCTATTTGTACATCTAAAAATCTTTTTATTAAGGATTGTATTTCTTCCATTTCTCTGTTCTTTAAAACTTTTCCTGTAACTAATATTGGTGTTTTGTCATCTTTATACAGATTTTTTAGTTCCAACATTTTTCTTTTTAATTCTGAAATAATATCTCTTTGTTCTGCATTCTCGTCGATTTTAATAATAACCTGATTTTTCTTCATACTAATATTAATATAATTTTTCATACATTTTACATCCTTTCTTATCTAACACTTTCGCTACTAGAAATTGCTTGCATGTTTTCTGTTACAGAGTTAGCATTCATACCAAAATATTCTGCTATTATTTGTTTTGCTACTTCTGCTGTATAGCCTCCTGTTCCACCTTTTTCAACTAATACTACAACAGCTATCTCAGGATCATCATAAGGTGCAAATCCAACAAACCATGCATGTGCTCCATCTTTTCCGTCTACTCCTATTTGCGCTGACCCTGTTTTTCCTCCAAGCTCAATATTAAAATCTGCAAATGTAGAGTATGCTGTACCCCCAGATTCGCTTGTAACACCTTTCATACCTTTTAATATTGCTTGAATATTTTCTGACTTTACATTTAAGTCTTCTGTTTTTTGATCTTTTAATCCTAGCTTTTCATTTGTATATTTATTTATTTCTTCTTTTGAAACCTCTGTACCATCTGCTTTTATTATAGATTTTATTAATGTTACATCTATATCTTTTCCACCGTTTGCTAACATACTAACATATTTAGCCATTTGTAATGGAGAAAAACTGTTGTAACTTTGTCCTATCGCAGCAGATAATGTATCTCCCAAATACCAATCTGCTCCATTTATGTCTTTTGCTACTTGTGGTGACGCTAATATTCCACTAGTTTCTCCTTCTAATTCTATTCCCGTCTTCTTTCCTAGTCCTAAATAGTTAGCATATTTTGCTATACCATCTATTCCGACTCTATAGCCAAGCTCATAGAAGAAGTAGTTACAAGAATGTTTTATTGCTTGTGATACATTTAAATATCCATGTCCAGAACGATAGCTTGTATAATACCAACAAACTGGATTGCCACCTCTTGGATATATTCCTGTATCGTTAATTGTTGATTTTGTTGTGATTTTGTTTGTTTCTAGTCCTGCAAGTGCCACTGCCATTTTAAATGTAGATCCAGGTGCATAATTTCCACTTACCGCTCTATTGTATAGGTTATTTTCCTTTTTGTATGAGTTATATGTCTTTTCACTAATACCTTTTACAAAAAGTCCTGGCTCGTAATCTGGATAACTTGCAAGAGCAAGTACCTCTCCTGTTTTTACATTCATAACAACTACAGCTCCTGCTTTTGCATCTTTCTTTTTTCCAAATCCACCACTAGCAATTTTTTTAATGTTTGCTTTTAATGCTTTTTCAGCCACAGCTTGTAAGTTTGCATCTATCGTAAGAACAACATCTGAACCAGCAACTGCTTCCTTCGATACATATTCACTTGTAATTGTACCATCTACTGCCATATCAATCTGTTTTATTCCATCCTGACCTTTTAAATAATCTTCAAAAATGTATTGTACTCCATTTTTCCCTATAACATCATCATTTCTGTATGTACTTTCTCTTGTTGCATACTCTTCTTCATCTATAGCTCCTACATAACCTAAAATATGTGAAGCTAAGCTTCCAGAAGTATATTTTACAATTGGCTCTGTTATGATATTCATTCCAGAAAAATTGCTATTTTGCTCTCTTATTTTAACTGCACTGTTTCTACTAATATCACTTGCAATTTTAACAGATCTTGTTGCACTATATCCGTTTCTTGTAATTTCATACCTTACTGCCATTATTTTTCTTGCCTGATCTAAATCATCATTTTCGATTTTATATTTGTCTTTCAAGAAATTAAAAGCTTGTTCAGCAGTAGCATTTTCATCTATATTATTGTTTTTCTTCCACTCTTTTTGGTCTTTTTCTTCTTTCTGTGTAAATTCAAAAGGATTCACTTTTATAGGAAGATTATCTACAAACTTATCTTTATTTTCTTCTAGTATTTTAATCATAGTATCTATTGCAGAATTTATGGTTGCATCATCTGCTTTTGTTTGATATATTTCCAATCCAAATCCTGTTTCATTTGTAACCAGCTCAATTCCCGTTCTATCCTTTATAGAGCCTCTCGCTGCTCTTAATACAGATTCTCTTGTTAGCCTTGTATTTGAGGTTTCTCTGTACTCTTCTCCATGTATAATTTGTAGGTTAAAAAGTTGAATAAGTAAAATAATACCTACTATATATACAATTGTAGTCAATAAATTATATCTGAGTTTACTACTTCTATCATTTATTTTGTTCAACTTTTCACCTCCATGGTATGTTTTAAATGTTTCTAAAAATATCTTGTTAAGATACTTTTTACTTTAAATGTATTTTCTAAAGCATATCCTGCTTTTTGTATAATAGGATAAAGAATTATAACTATTATTGAATTGTATATAGCTTCTACAAATAATATTTTTAAGAAACTATATAACTCAAATTGAATCCCTAATCTGAAAATATAATAAATATATTCTCCTACTTCATATAAAAACGTACTTCCTATAACCATTAAAATCATTGTGATTCTACTTTCCTTAGAGAAGTTTTTATCTAAATAGTCTCCTAAAAAGCCAATTATAGCTAGTAAAATTCCAGATATCCCAATGGTTCTTCCTATTAACAAATCTAAATATGTTCCAAATACAAATCCTAAAGTTATTCCAATTTTTTTACCTGAAAATAATCCAATAAACAAAGCAAAAATAACAAATAAGCTTGGTTTTATTTTTGCTATTGTGAACCAACTAAAAAAGTTTGCTTGTAAAAAATATATAATGAAAAATGCTACTATTAAGCATATTATTGCCAATGTTTTTTTCAATTGATTCACTCCCTTTCAATTTAGTTACTGTTTAAAATCACTAGAACTGTATCAAGTTTTGAAAAATCTACTGATGTTTCAACTGTAGCATATCTATCTGTAATGTTCTTTGTATTAAAAATCTCCTTAATCGTTCCTATATGAATCCCTTTTGGGTAGATACCACCTATTCCAGATGTTTCTATACTATCTCCTTGTATCAAACTTGCATCGGTTGGTATATATGTTGCTTTTAATTCACTTTTGTTTTCTAGCGTTCCTTGAACAATAATAGTATCTTTTGTAGTACTTATTGTGCTTGTTACAGCTGTTGCTGTATCTACAATTGTTTGAACCTTAGATGTATGATCTGTTGTAGATATAACATGTCCTACTAGTCCTTGATCTGCTATAACTGTCATATTCTCTTTTATACCATCCTTTGATCCCACATTTATAACAACCGTATTACTGTAGTTGCCTATATCTCTATTTATAACATAGGCAGGAATTGTGCTGTAACTTTTATATTTATCTTTCAAACTAACGTATTCTTTTAAAGTCTCATTTTCTGATTTTACAATTTCAAGTTCTCTTAGAGCTTGTTCTAATTCACTATTTTTCTTTTTTAATTCTTCGTTTTCATTTTGTAAATTATTAATATTTTCAAAGAATTGATTGTTTCCTGATATCTTGTTTTTCAAATAAGTTAAGCCATTTTGTATTGGCATAACTAATGTGTTAACCACATTTTCAACATATGAAACTTTGGCAATATCAGTATTTGTAATGACAACTAAGAAAATTAAAATAATTATTGTTACTATAATTCCTATAATTCCTGTTTTCTTATTTCTATACATATATTATCTCCTAGATTTATCTTCTTTTCCTAGAATTAATTAAAACTGTTTTTAATCTTTCTAAATCATCTAGCGTCTTTCCTGTTCCCTTTACAACACAGTCTAAAGGATCATCTGCTATATATACTGGCATTTCTGTTCTTATTGATAATAACTTGTCCAAATTTTTAATTAACGCTCCCCCTCCAGCAAGTACAATTCCTTTTTCCATAATATCCGATGCTAATTCTGGTGGTGTTCTTTCTAATGTTTGTTTTACTACTTCTACAATTTTATCAATAGATTCTTGCATAGCACTTTGCATTTCATTTGATGTAATTGTAGTCGTTTCTGGAAGTCCACTTGTTAAATCTCTACCTCTTATCTCCATACTCATTTCAGTAACAAGAGGCATTGCACATCCTATCTCTTTTTTAGCTTGTTCAGCAGTTGTATTTCCTATTGCTAGATTCTTTTCACGTTTTATATAGTTTACAATATCTTCATCTAGGTCGTCTCCTGCTATTCTTATAGAATTGCTAACTACAACTCCTCCTAAAGATATTACTGCAACTTCAGTAGTTCCTCCACCTATATCAACAATAATATTTCCACTTGGCTCTGCTATGTCCATATTTGCACCAATTGCAGCTGCCATTGGTTCTTCAATTAAATATACTTCCTTTGCTCCTGCCTGTAATATTGACTCTTCAACTGCTCTTTCTTCTACTTCTGTAATTCCTGAAGGAACTCCAACAACAACTCTTGGTTTTCCTATACTATATCTTTGGCATATTTTATATATTATATTTTTAAGCATTAATTGGGTCGCTGTAAAGTCTGCTATGACACCATCTTTTAGTGGTCTAACTGCTTTTATTCTTTCTGGTGTTCTTCCTAGCATTTCTTTTGCTTCATACCCTGTTGCAAGAATCTCTCTTGTTTTTATATCTAATGCAACAACCGAAGGCTCATTTAAAATAATTCCTTTTCCTTTTAGAGTAACTAGTATATTAGCTGTTCCTAAATCAATTCCAATATCCTTTGAACCTAATCCAAAAAATTTCATTTTAATCACTTTTTCCTTTCTGATTTTTGATATAATAAAAAATACTTTCAAATTTAGAATCTCCAATTACTACATGATCCAACAATTCTATGCCTATAACTGAAGACGCTTGTATTAGTCTGTTTGTAAAATTAATATCTTCACTACTCGGTGTTGGATCACCACTTGGATGATTATGTACTAAAATAATTTTTGGAGCACCCATTTTAACTGCATCTATGAGAGCATCTCTTGGTTTTAGTATAGCAGAATTTTCAGTTCCTAAACATATATCTGTAACTTTCATAACTATATTTTTTATATTTAGTATAATAACCTTTACAAGCTCTCGTTTTTCATATTTTAGTTCATCATTTAATAAATTCGCAACATCTTGTGGACATTTAATTTGTACCTTTGTATTTTCAATTGGTCTTGAAATTCTTTTGGCAATTTCGCACACAGCTTTTAACTGTATAGCCTTTACTTTACCAATCCCCTTAATACTCATAAATTCTTCAATAGACATATCTTGTATAAATCTCAAATTGTCGCTATTCTTGTTTTTCATCGAAAGTATCTTTTGTGCAGTACTAATTGAACTTTCATCCCTTGTACCGCTTTTTATAATTATCGCTAGTAACTCTGCGTTAGATAATGTATGTGCTCCATACATTTCTAACTTTTCATATGGTCTTTCTGACTGTGGGAGTTCTTTCATTTTCATTAAAATATCAATCCTTTCAAAAACCCCCGAATATTTATATTGCTATTTTATATTGCACTATTGTTTAGACTTTTCTGTATATAAATATAGCAAGTATCATTCCAATAATGCTTGATATATTTATTTTAAACATTAAACCAAATGTAATTTTTATTACACTTAAATTTAATTCAATAGGCTGTGAGAACCCAAAAGACTCTCCATAAGATAACCACCATAGAAAATCTATTTTTGATGCAAGCTCACCTAATAGTCCACCAACAACAATTCCACATAATATAAATAAAACTAAAATCCAAATATTTTTTTCTCTTGTAGCCACTATTTTTCCTCCTTCATTTGTTTTGCAACCTAACCCATATAATCTTTAATTCTATAGGTTATAATATATAAAAAATTCAATTTATACTCCTAAGTATTATATACGGAAAAGCTCTTTTTTTCAATACAAACAGGAAAGTTTTTCTATTTATTTTTTATTGCATATATGTTAAAATATAAATTATAATTATTTACTTTTTATTAGCTTTATGCTATATTAATTAGTACCTTTTTATGAAGAATATAATATGATATATAAAAAAATAACATTATGGAGGCTATTTAATGAAGTTTGAAAAACTTAGCGAAAATAAAATAAGAATTACTTTAACAGTCAATGACCTAAAGGAAAAAGATATTAATTTTCATGATTTCATGTCTAATCCATTAGAATCTCAAGACATATTTTTAGATATACTTAAAGAAGCTAAAGAAAAAATAGGTTTTAATACAACAGACTACAAAGTAAAAATAGAAGCTCTAGCTATGATAGATGGCGATTTTATAGTTAACATTACTAGAATGTTAGAAAATGAAAAAATTTTATCTAGCAATACTTTAAGTAAGAAAAAATTTAAAGTACGTAGAAAAAATTTAACACCAAAATCAAACCAAGCAATATATAAATTTGAATCATTTGATGATTATTGCTATTTTGTACAATTTTTATCACAAAATGGATTAAATAATTCATATTTGATTTCAAAAAAATGTGTTGTCTATATGTATGAGAATGCATACTACTTAATTTTTAGCAATATTAATGAAAAATATAGTAGTCTTTTAAAATTTTATTCATCTATTACAGAATTTGCTACATACATTAACAACTCTACCTTGTTCATTTCCAAATTATATGAGTGTGGAAGAATTGTTATAAAAAACAATGCATTAAAAATTAGTTTAAACCATTTTCAAAAAGTTTAAATTTGTAAATATTTAATCAATAATAAATAATTAATAGTAAAAAACAGCCCCAAATGTTAAACTCTTTTGTTTAACGTTTGGAGCTGTTTTATGTTTATATTTTAATATACATAGTTTTGTGGATTGTATGTAATTCCATTTTTTCTTACTTCTAGGTGTAAGTGGTTTCCGGTTGAATTACCTGTTGATCCAACTTTAGCAATTACTTCGCCTTGGCTTATTGTTTGACCTTTGCTAACTAAAAGTTGACTACAGTGTGCATATACGGTTTGAACTCCATTTGCATGTGCAATCACAACGTAATTTCCGTATCCATCTCCAGCATTACCAGAATATGTAACAGTTCCTGCAGCAGCTGCTTTTATTGGTGTTCCTCTTGGAGCTGCAATGTCAAGTCCAGAGTGTGTGTGACTTCTTACGCTATCATTGCTACCAAATCTAGACATTATAATTCCAGAAATAGGTCTTATAAGTGTAATTCCTAGCTCAATTTTTTGGTATGATCTTCCTGAACTATAATTAGAAGCTGATGGTGCTGAATAGTTAGAATAGCTACTTGTATATACTACCTTCTCTTCATATAGTTTTGAAATTGATTTTTCTACACTGGTAAATTCTTTTATTTTTGTATCGTATTTTTCAACTATACCTATATCTTTTATATTAGCACTGTCTTTTTTCTTTAACTGAGCAACTATTTTTTCTGCATCTTTAAAACTTGCTACATATACCTTTTCTTTCTTTTCATCTGTAATTGCATAGTATTTATAATATTTAGTTCCATTATCCGTTACTTTTGCAAATATTTCTTCATCATTTGTGCTAATTCCATTTTTTAATAAACATAGTTTATATGTTGGCATTGCATCTACTTGAACAAATGCTATATTCTCTTCTTCATTTGCAGAAATATATTTGTTAATTCTGCTTTGTAAATTGCTTTTATCTGCTGTATATCCTATCACTTCGCCATTTAGAGTAACCGAGTAAGTTGGATGATAGAAAAGTACAGTAATTCCTATTATTAAAAAAATAGCTAAAATTGTTAATACAATAAATTTAACTGACGCTCTAACTGCAATTGTAACTTTTCTAAAAATATTAATTGTAAACACTCCCATCTCGTAAATAAATTATACCAATTTATTTACTATAATATTTTACAGATGTATTTTATATGAAAAAAAGATTTTAAACAATAATAATTTGTGTTTAAAATCTTTTTTTATCTTATTTCCGTAAGCGTATTCTCTTTTTATCTCGCTTAATCTCTATTTTTCTTTTTCTATCTTATTTGATCTATTGTTGTAATTCGGTTTTTACTGTTTGTATCTCTGTAACAGTAGCTGGTTGTGCAGGTTTGTAATATCCTTTTGCTTGAGCAGTTTTGAAAAGTTCATATTGAAAACTTTCATCGTTATTTCTAATTTGTTGGAAAGTCTGTCTTAATTGCATATTTTCTGCTTCTGAAATAGCAGTTTGATAATCTGTTAAACTTGCCTTTACTCCTGATAATATATCATTTACCATTGTCTTTTCGTCCATACTTCTTCCTCCCTAATTACGAATTTAAAAATGACATCAATTTTTGCTTTGTATTTAAAGCATCTTGTGCTGACTTTGTAAACATTTGCTTTATTTGTGGATCCACAGCCTGTGATGCATAAGTATTTAATTTTTGGTAAGATGTCTCATGTGCACCTATTAAATGTCTTAAATGTTGTAATTCTACTTGACTTAGATTTGCCATAGTATTCCTCCTTTATCAACAACTTCTTTGAAATAAAATTTTTTTATTCACATAATTATTATTGTTATTTTTTCTATTTTTATTCATTTTTAATTTTTAAAATTTTCAAAAATTGATTAATGTAGATCAAAAATATTTAAATTCATAAAAAATAAAGGTATGTTATTTTTGTGGATAACGCACCTTTATTTTCGGCTTGTTTGTGGATAACTATATAATTTCTAATCCCGCATATTTTGCCATTAATCTCTTTGTTCCAGCTTTATCAAATTGTATTTCTACTTTATAATCTTCTCCCTCGGCTTCAATCTTGCTAATTGTTCCTTCACCAAATTTTTTATGATATACTCTTTGTCCCTCTTTGTATTTTGAAATATCAGTATCACTATTTGATTTTTTATTAATGTTATTTAAAAAGCTTTCTGCTGTTCTAAACTGGAAGCCTGTATTCTTAGTCTTCACATTTACGCTGTCTGAAGTACTTCCAAACTTACTATATGTACTTTCTGTTTCTTCTAATTTATATTTTCTTAATTTTGAAGAATTACCGTATTCCCAACCATATGCACTATCATTAAATTCTTCTCTATTTTCAAAAGCATCTTTATATCCATCTAACAGATTTTCTGGAATTTCTTTTGCAAACCTAGAAATAGAATTGTAACTGGTTGAACCAAATATTGTTCTCTTTTTTGCACATGTTAAATATAAATATTGTTTTGCTCTTGTAATTCCAACATAAAATAAACGTCTCTCTTCTTCTAATTCTTTAGGTTCACCAATAGATTTATATCCTGGGAATATTCCCTCTTCCATTCCTACTAGAAATACAGTATTAAATTCAAGTCCTTTTGCACTGTGCAGAGTCATTAATGTAACAGAATCTTCTGCATCTTCCATTCCATCTATATCACTGCTTAATGTAATTCCCTCTAAGAAATCTGCTAAGCTGTTATCTGCTTCTTCCTCTTCAAACTCAATCGCAACTGTTAAAAGTTCTTCTAGGTTTTGGATTCTACTTTCAGCTTCTGTTGTATTCTCTGTTTCTAATGCCTTTACATATCCACTTTTATTTAGAGTCTCTTTAATCAATTCAGATATTGATAACTCATCTATTTTACTTCTCATTTCTTCAATTAGATTTACAAATTCCATTGAATTTGCCTTTATACGATTTAATCCAAATTGTTCAGCATTTTTTATAATTTCAAACATTGACATTCCAGTTCTTTCAGAAATCTCTTGAACATTGTCCATGCTTGTTTTTCCAATTCCTCTTTTAGGCTCATTTATAACTCTTTTTAGTGAAATATTATCAGAAAGATTATATATTAAACGTAAATATGAAATAATATCCTTTATTTCTTTTCTCTCATAGAATTTTAACCCTCCTACGATTTTATATGGAATACCTTCTCTTCTTAATATCTCTTCAATAGCTCTTGATTGAGAGTTCATTCTATAAAGCACTACAAAGTCTGAATATTTAAAATATTCTTCTGTTTTTAAATGGTTAATTTGCTCTACAATATATCTTCCTTCATCATATTCATCGTCAGATCTATGAATTGTAGGCAATGCACCCTCGTCGTTTTGTGTCCATAATTTTTTTTCATACTTGTTTTCATTATGTTTTATTACCGCATTTGCTGCACTTAAAATATTTCCCGTACATCTGTAATTTTGCTCTAATTTAATAATCTTTGTTCCAGGGAAATCTCTTTCAAAATTTAATATATTACTAATGTCTGCTCCGTCTGAAGCTATAAATACCTTGATCGTTATCTCCAACTGCTGTAATATTTCCATACTTTGAAGCTAAAATTGTAACTAAAGTAAATTGTGCCTTGTTTGTATCTTGATACTCGTCTACTAATACATAGCGGAATTTATCTGTGTAGTATTCTAACACATCAGCATTTTCTGTTAAAATTTTAATTGTATAGTTTATAATATCGTCAAAATCAATTGCATTGTTATCTTTTAATCTTTTTTGATACAATTCATAAATCTCGCCTATCTTTTCTTTTCTAAAGTCCCCTGCATATTTTGTTCTATAAGCTGCTGGTTCTAACATTTCATTTTTAGCATTACTAATCTCTGCTAAAACGCTTCTGTCCGTAAACAATTTATCATCTATCTTTAATGTTTTCATACATTCTTTTACCAATGTTTTTTGATCTGATGTATCAAATATTAAAAAAGATGTATCAAACCCTATTCTGTCAATTGTTTTTCTTAAAATACGTACACAAATTGAATGAAAGGTTCCAATCCACATATCTTTTGCCACTTCTCCTACAATGGCTTCAACTCTTTCTTTCATTTCGTTAGCCGCTTTGTTTGTAAAAGTAATGGCAAGTATATTCCATGGTTTTACATATTTCTCTGCCATTAAATATGCTATTTTATGTGTTAAGACTTTCGTTTTTCCACTACCTGCACCAGCAATTACTAAACATGGTCCATCTGTACATAAAACAGCCTCTTTTTGTTTATCATTCAATCCTTCAATTAATTCTTGCATATCATTCTCCTTATTGTTTTTTTCTTTTGCTATTATATAGTATCTCAAACTGATGTTCAACATATTTATATATTTTTTTTATTTTTATTTTATAAATTCATAGCAATAATTCCAATGATTAAGCCTATCATATTTCCAATTGCACTCATTCTACCGTCATACAACCTGTTTGACTCTGGTATCAATTCTCCTGATACTATATATATCATTGCACCTGCAGCAAACGCTAAACAAATTGCAATAACATTTTGTGAAATACCACCTACTAACGCTCCAAAAAAGGCACCTACTCCTGTTGTAATTCCTGATAGCACCACATAAAATATTACTTTAAATGTTGACATTCCACCGTTTTTCATAGGAACTGCCATTGATATACCTTCTGGTTGATTCCGATGTAGATAATCTTTATTTAAATATATGCGAATTTTTCATTGTGTTGTTTATTAAGTATAATAAAATTTTAATTTATTGCTTTCTATAGATTTATTCTATTTCTCAATTGTATAATTTTTTCTTTATTCTCCCTATATTCAAATCTTGGCTTTACAAAATTTTTTGAACCCCTTTTTTCAAATGAATATCTAGGAATTAGTTGTATATGAAAATGATTCATTGGTCCATCACACATAGTGCATAAATATACGCTTTCAGCGTGATAAACCTCCTTAAGTACATTCATAACTTTTTTTGCTAATAAAAATATTTTATTACAGGTTTCATCATCTATTTCCATCATATCTTTAAAATGCTTTTTTGTACTTATTACAACATGCCCATCGGCACGTGGATTTTCTATCAAAAAACATTCAAATTTATCATCTTCATAAATCATTTTATCTGTATTATCTCCATATAATATATGATTATTTTGCTTATCAAAACAAGTAGGACATATTCCAGAATCAACAATATCTGCTACAGCAATCTGCCCATTTTTTATTAATTCAATTATTTCTCTATTCTCAAATTGTTTCAAATTATCCATTATGCAAACTCCTTTCAAAACTTATCTTCTATTTAATTGCATTTTCAATATCTTTTATAATTTTACGCAAAACATTTGTTTTTGTCAATAGTTAAAAATAAATTTCAAAGTTTTCAAACTCTGAAATTTAAGAATTTATAATTGTAAATTATTACTAAGAATATTATAATAAATTTATCCAATTTCTTCTTCCATACATAATTCTAACAATTTGAATACTATCAGCTTTTATTCTATAAAATACAATATAATTATCTACTATCAATTTTCTTATTTCTCTAATTCTTCATATACTTCTTCTTCTGAAAATTTTTCACCTTTTTCTAATGAGCTTATTCCTTTTTGCAATTCTTTGTATAATATATGCTTATCTGTTAAAAGTTCATATAATTCAATACTCATAACAGCTAAATCTCCTGCACCATTTTTTGTAATATATACTGGGCTATTTGTTTGATGACAAATTGTAGAAGTTTCGTTATAATTATTTCTTAAATCAGAACTTGGTCTAATAATTGGCATAATAAACACCTCCATTAATATTATATACATATAATATTAAAATATTGATATGTAGTCAATGTTTTTAATATCATTTCTAAACAAAAAAATATTTTTCTTTTGATTGCCAGATTGTAATTTATCACTTAGTTGTTATTAAATGTATGCTAGTTTTTCATTGTGTTGTTGCATTAAAATCTTTAAAATTAAAATACAAATCCACTTGTTTGTTTTGATGAATTTCAATTTTATTAATAAGTGTCTTCATAAGTTCTGGAGTTAATTTTTTTAATTCTAAGAATTTTTTAATTACTTTCTTTACATTTTCGCCATTATCTATTTTAGAGTTTTTCTGAATTTCTTTTATCTCCATATACTCGTTTTCTTTATACTTTGCGTCACATTTTAATTTTTTAAACAGTCTTTCATACATTTCTTCACTGATTTTATTATTTAATTTATCAACATACATTTTATCAATATTGTCATTTATCAATTTTATTTCTGTATCTAACTTTTCAAGTATTTTTTCATAATCACGTTTTGATTCATTTTTTTTAATTTCCATCTCCAACTTTTTGATGTCAATTAACGCAAGTTCTTGTTTAACCTTTTCTAATATTTGTTTCTCTAATACATTATAACTGAATCCATGTGATGTACATAAACCTTTTTTTGAGTTTCTTCTATAGTTATTACATATCATAAATAGTTGTCCATTATTTCTCGATCGTACACCTATTTTGTGTTTACATTCATAACATATTAGTAGTCCGTCTAACAAATATGTATTTTTCTTTTCATTTCTACTATATTTTTGAGCTGTTACTAATTTTTGAATAGCTTCGAATTCCTTTTCCTCAATTATAGGTTCGTGTGTGTTTTTTACAACATTCCATTGCTCTTTTTGATTTAATTTTAATTTTCTATTTTTATAACTAATTCTACTTCTTTTATTTTGTATTGTAGTTCCTATATATATTTCATTTGTTAATATATTCTTAATAGTTTTATTTTCCCAAAACGTTGCTTTGTTATATCTTATTTTACCTGCTGTTGGTATTTTATTCATATTTAAATACTCTCTTATCTGTCCTACGGTATTTCCCATTTTGGCCATGTCAAAAATTTTTTTAACTATTGTGGCTTCCTCTTTACAAATTACCAATTTATTTTTATCGGTTTTATCTTGCATGTATCCTAATGCAATCTTTCCTCCGACCCATTTTCCCTGTTTTTGCATAGTATTTATAGCTGTTCTTATCTTTTTTGATAGATCTTTTGAATACATGTCATTTAATATTGATTTAAAAGGTGCAATATCATTATTTCCATTTGATACTTCAAAAGTATCTATTCCATCTGTTACAGAAACATATCTAATATCATGTTCTGGAAACCATTTTTCTATATACTCTCCTGTTTCTATATAGTCACGCCCCAAACGGGATAGGTCCTTTGTTATAACCATGTTAACCTTCCCTGACTCTATATCTTGAATCATCCTTCTAAAGTCCGGTCTATTAAAGTTAGTCCCTGTATATCCTTGATCTATATATGTATCTATAAGTTTATATTCTGTACCTAAGCCTTGTACATAATCTGTAAGCAATATTTTTTGATTCTTTATACTTTCACTTTCATCAAAACCTCTATCTATATCCTCTTTTGATAGTCTTATATAAATTGCAACATTATACATCTTTTTCCTCTAGCATATTAATTATCAGACACTTCACTATTTTTTCTAAATCTTCACCTTTATCATCAAAATATACATTAATTTTAAATGGCACTTTTAAATTCCTCCTATTAAGATAATATACTTAATTTATATGTCCCACTTTTTTTATTATTCAGAATATATTAAGATGATTATTTATTTTGCATAAAAAAAGTATGTGTACTCGCAGATACACATACGTCATCAACTTGTTCACTGTAATTACAACAAGCTCATTTATTTTGTATATAGATAATACCATATTATTCAGAATTTGTCAAACAATTTTAAACCCATATTTTAATATATTGATCTTTGCAAATATATATAGTACAATATAATCATTAGATAAAAGAAAGAGAGAAACAAATGAAGTATACTGATGGTATTGAAAGGATTGGACTACCAGAAGATTTTAAGTTTGGAATAGAAATAGAAGCAGATAATGTAAAAACTAAAGGTAAAAACGGTCTATATTCTGGGAAAAGTGCTGAATATATTAATAGTAAAAATTGGCATATGGCTACAAGTTCAGAAGAGATGCTTGTTTCTGAAGGTGGTGCAGAGCTTGTATCCCCTGTATTAACTGACTCTAATGAAACATGGCAAGATATATCAGACATATGCAATCATATGAAACAATACCCTGGTAGCAAACGGCGACGAGGTTGTTGCTAACAGCAAATGCGGATTACATGTACATTTTGATTCAAATTGCTTAACCAGTGATCCTAATAGATTCAAGAATTTCATGAAAATATATTCTGAATCTGAAGAATTATTATATAAAATGTGCAATGATAAAAATGACCCTATTCGAAAAGGTGCCATAAACAAAGACTTTAAAGGAATTCATTTAATCTCTGCCGCATGGAGAAATGGAATGGCATCTCCTAGCAGTAAAAGAATTCTAAAACAAATACAAGATAATACTCTAAAAGTTTCATATAAAAAAATGGGTAAATTACGAATGCTTGCAAGTAAATATAAAATAGATGAAAGACGTTACCATGGTCTAAACCTTACTAATATAGGTAACTCTAAGAAAAATACTATTGAATTTAGAATGGCAAATGGAACATTAGACCCCAATGTTATAAAACAAAATGTATTTCTATATTCTTCTTTAATAAATACCTCTATACAAGTTACTACTAACCCCGAGGCATATCAAGACAGATTATCGGAGTTCTATAAAACAGATGTAAGTGAAAAGGAAAAAGCCACAAATTTTCTAAACTTAATAATGGATAACCCCAATGATAGACAGATATTTATGGATAGATGGCAATCTGTAAAAGATTCAAAAGTATTCTCTAAAAACAGTACAAAAGGATTTGCACAAGATAGATTTAAAAGAGAGCAATTTAAACAAATAGCTGAGCGAACTCCTTCCGATATTGTAAAATCACTATACTCTAAATTAAAAGAAATTGTAACAAGAGAAAAAGGAGACATGTCATATGATAGATGAAGTATATAGAAATTCGTTTAAGGAAGTTCATGATATATTAGAAAATACAGATGATGAGTTATTAGCTAAAATACCATCTAAGTTTATGGAATTTCTAAATAATAATATGAATAGTGATTATATGACTAATATTGATCCAAACATAGATATAGATAAACAACCTTTATTAAAAGAAACTGAAGCTCTCTTATCCTTGATATATAGAAGTTATTGGGCAACAGCTGATGAGAAAAAAGAGTTTGCAATTAAAGATGCCGATGAGCTAAAAAAGAAAGAAGAAATAAAGAAACAAAACTATGAAGGAAAAGATATTTACCAGATATTTGAGCAACGAAAAAATCTTGACAGCATTACCTTAGATAATAGCTTAATGGTAATAAAAAAAGAAAATTTTATACAAAGGATTTTTAATAAAATATTGAAGTTGTTTAAAAAATAGAAGTTTGTAAACACCTAATGTAAAACAACCATAAAATTATAAATTTTAATATTTATAAAAGTAAGGGGATATGCTCATTTGAGTATATCCCCTATTTCTGGATTTTGCCTTCACCTTGAAGTTGAACCCTCAGTTATTTCAGAACAATCAGCGGAACAGTTGCCGCAAACATGCTACCTGCTATATTGCAGTCTGCGCCTTCATTTGCCGGTGGATAATTATCTTCAAATTTTGTTGATCCACCAATCATTTTGCAGTAACCACTCTCTCCTATGATCATTCTGTAGTGCTTGTTTGTATCAGGCACATTGCATATTGTTTCCCAGCTTTCGCTATTGACAATTCTCTGTGCCCATTCAAGCGCCTGTTCTATCCAGTCAGCCATATGACCACCCTGGATTTTTGCTTCTTCTTTGAGCTCAGCAGCATTTTTGCCATCTGCCCATTCCTTCTTCGGAATAAAAGTGCTAAAGTCGCCGCCATATTTCTTAGGCTCCTTGTCAACTTTGTTGAAAGCCTTTTCAATAAGTCTGCGAACTCTTTCCTGGTTCGGATCTACTCTCGGATCTTTAAATAAGTTCCGGTCTATCTCCGATGGTCTTACCAGAAATTTCTTTCCCTCAGTAGGCTTCTGCGCTATGGCTATTTCTCCGCTTTTTCCGTCAGTCTCTTTCACAACGTTATAAGCTTTAACATTGTCAATGGTTTTTCTTACACCATTGTTGAAAACAACTTCCAGTTTCATGATGTCTTATATCCTCCTGTAATTAAAAGTAGAGCAATTTGCTCTCTTGGACTATTCTATCATAGTTTTACATAATATTCAATATTTTTTTTCAAACTCTGGAATTTAAGTATCTATATCAAATTCAAATTGTTTATCTAACATGCTGTCTACTTCGGAATCTTCCTTCTGGTATATCGTGGAAGCAGATTGCAAGTGCTAATGAGAGACCTAATTTAATGGAAGCTTCAAAGCCAGAACCTATAGCTAAACCTTCTGGGAAATTATGAATTGCAAGTCCTATTCCAACAATAATTCCCGTCTTTAGTAAACTTCCGCTTCCCACTTTTTCCATTTTTACTTCTTCTCTCTGTCTCGCTAAACTTTTTATCTACTAGTATGTCACACGCTATCATAATGATTATTCCAATAATTATACCTAATATAACAGTTGATATTTTTGCTATTTCCATTGCTTCTGGTATTAATTCAAAGCAAACAATTGCGACCATAAGTCCAGATGCAAACGATAATACAAAACTTAGGAATTTATTAGAAGTACTCTTGAATTTAGTCCCAATAATTCCCCCTATTGTTGTACCAAATGTTCCAAAGAACAATCCTATTAATGTTGTTTTTAATAAGGTATCCAAATATAACCACCTCTAGAATATTTGTATGTATTCAAATATTTCTTTATTACAAATATTAATATTTACACAAAAAAACAAAGTGGATTATTAATTTAAAAAGGCCTTGCTATCTGACCTACTTTAATAAATCTTTCCACTTTGTTTTTCTTTCTATTTTATTCTTCTTTATTATTCTTCTTTATTCGTCTTCATTTCCTTTTAATTTCTCTGCTCTGTCTGCTGTAATTAAGTTGTCTATCATTTCATCTAAGTTGCCATTTAAGAAATCTTCCATTTGATATATTGAAAATCCAATTCTATGGTCTGTAATACGTCCTTGAGGATAATTATATGTTCTTATCTTCTCGCTTCTGTCTCCGCTTCCAACTTGTGATTTTCTTGCATTTGATATTTCACTATCTTGTTTTTGCTTTTCCATATCATATAGTTTTGTTTTTAACATTTTCATAGCATTATCTTTGTTTTGGAATTGTGATCTTTCTGTTTGACATTCAACTACAATTCCTGTTGGCTCATGTATTAATCTTACAGCTGATGATGTTTTGTTTATATGTTGACCTCCAGCACCTGAAGATCTAAACACTTCCATCTTTATATCTGATGGATTTATATCAATTTCTACATCTTCTACAACAGGTAATACAGCAACAGTTGCGGTTGAAGTATGAATTCTACCACTTGCTTCTGTATCTGGTACTCTTTGAACTCTGTGAACACCACTTTCGAATTTTAGTCTACTATATGCTCCTTTTCCAGTAATCATAAAAGATATTTCTTTATATCCACCAAGCTCTGTTTCGTTTTCGTTTAACACTTCCAACTTCCAGTGTTTTCTCTCTGCATACATAGAGTACATTCTAAATAAAGTTCCCGCAAATAATGCAGCCTCTTCTCCACCGGCTCCGCCTCTTATTTCACAAATTACGTTTTTATCATCATCTTTATCTTTTGGAAGTAACAAAAACTTAATTTCTTCCTCTAGGCCTGGTAATTTTTCTTTAGCTTCTAGCATCTCTGCTTCTGCTAATTCCTTTAAATCAGGCTCATTCATCATTTCTTTTGCTTCTTCCATATTTTGTTTAACCTTTTTATATTCGCGGTATTTTTCTACTATTGGCTCTATCTCAGCGTGTTCCTTCATAAGGTTTCTCCACTCTGATTGGTTTGCAATCACCTCTGGATCACTTATCTTTTCTGTTAGCTCTATATATCTTTTCTCTACCGCATCTAATTTTTGAAACATAAATGTCTTCTCCTTTTGATAAAATTACTTTTCTATTATACATTATTTTTTATTATAATTCAACTAAATTATAACAAACTCCTAATCTATCTAATATAGTTTTCTCTCTTTTAGTACAAGTAAATATAATTACTTGATTTTTTTCTGATCTTTTTATCAAAAATTTAAGTATATTTTCCAATCTTCCCTCATCATAAAACGCAAAAGCTTCGTCTAATATAACTGGCATATTTTCCTTTGATATTTCATCTATCATAGATAATCTTAATGATAAATACAATTGATCTATTGTTCCCACACTTAGTCGTTCAACTGGAATATATTCTCCCAGCTTATTTTCTACTATTAACCCACTTTCATCATTTATTGTAACCATATTATATTTACCACTTGATATTTCATCTATTGTTTCAGATAAATTCCTAGTGAATTTTGGCGTTACCGTATTTTTCATTTTAGCATATGCTTTGCTCAAATATTCTTTAGTTAAATTAATGCAATTATTCTTTTCCTCTAATTCTCTAAGTTCTTCTTCTAATTGTTTGTATTCTTCCTCTAAAGCAATTTTATTTTCTAATTTAGAGATTAAGCTTTTCTCTTCTATCTGTGTAGTATTTAATAATATTCTTTTCTTTCCTAATTCTTCCTCTATATTCTTTATTTTATTAGATACATATTTTTCATTTATATCATCTAAAACCTTATCTATATCTATTTTATTTTTATATTCTTCTCTTATTTGATCTATATCTGCATCTATATCATTATCAAGTTTTTTCTTTGCCTTAGAAATCTCATTTTTTTGTAACTCTTGCTCTTCACATAGCTGATTAATTTGTTTTTCCAAACTATCAATTTTTGTATTTATAACAGTTATTTCGTTTTTTGATTTTTCATCTTCAATCTTTTTATTTAATTCATCTTCATATTTTATTTTTTTATTTTTATTACTCTTAACTACCATTTTAATTAAGACAATTGCAAAGTATATTGGAATTAAACTATATTTGGCTATATTAAGTACATTGTTACCTAATTTCATATTTATAACTTCAAGCACTGCAAAAATCACAACAAAAATCACTAATAGAATAATATTATTAAATCCACTCTTTTTTCCTTTTTCATGTTTACCTTGGCTATTTTTACTGTTTGCCTTATTATTGTCATTTTTTAAAGTAATATATTCTTTACTTTTTATAAGCTCCTCTTTTTCCTTATTTAGCTTATCTATTTTTGTCTTATTCTCACTTTTTATTTTTTCTTTTAATTCTATCTTTTCTTTCTCAAAATTACCCTTTAAATATATACTTTCTAATTGCTCATTAATACTTTTCTCTAACTGTAAACTATTAATCTCCTCTTTTAACGCTTTTTCACGTTCCTCTAGTATTGTTTTCTCGTTTTCAGATGAATTCATATCCCTTATCGCTAATTCAATTTGTTTCATCCTATCTTTTACTATATTAATAGGCTTCCCTTGTGTTCTTTCAGTTCCTACTTCTTCTACTTGTCTTTTGTTTAGCTTAGCAATAACTTTTTCAAAAGAAATATTATCATCACCTGTTCCTGCAAGATTAGCAAGTTTCTGAACAAGAACTTGTTGTGATTGTTTATCTAACTTCACCTCTTGTTGCATTGAAACCACTGTAGATAAAAACATAGTTTCATCTATTTTAGTTTGGTCATAGAAAAACTGTGATCCATCCTTTTTATCTATATTAAATTCTTTAGATATTTCTTCTAAATTTTCGTTAAATATTTTTGGATTTTTTTTATTAAAATCTCTATATATTTCAAATTCTTTTTTATTATCTAGCTCATATTTTAATTTTCCTGAAAAGTCTTCTTTGCCCCAAGGCTTGTATCTTTCATAATCAGAAATATCTCTTCCATTTTTATTTTTAGAAATACCATAGAAAATGTTTTTTATATAATTTAACAATGTAGATTTTCCACTCTCATTTTTTCCATACACTATATTAATTCCATTTTCTAAATTAATCTCTTTATTTTCTAAATTGCCATAATTATTTATTTTTATTTCTTTTATATTCAATAGTTTTCCTCCACTTTTTTAAAGTAAGTATTATTGTAAATGCCTTACTTTAAAACATTTAAGCCAATTTCTATTATTTTTTCAGCTGTATTTTCATCTATATTCTCGTTATTTTTATCATCTAGAATTTCTTTTAAAAATAACCCTTTTAGGTTAATCTCTCTAGATAATTCATTAATATCTATATTTATTTGTGTTTCATCTTTTATTTTTATAATATTTTCTTCTGTAATAAACCTATATAAATAATATGTATTAATTTCAAAGTTTCTTTTTCCAACTAATATTATTTTATAGAACATATCTTTTTCTATTTGCTCTTCGTTTATCTTTTCTATTAGCTCTTCTACAGAAGCTATATTCGTTACATCTATTTTACGTTCTACAAATTCTTTTTTATCTATTGACAAAAATTCTAATTTTACTTTTTCTTTATCTATCTCACCTAGTATAACCCCGTGTTTCCCAAGTTCGTCAAATCCCATTGAGATTGTTGACCCAGGGTATACAATTCTTTGATTTTCTTCAGTATTATAGTCTGCCTTATGAATATGTCCTAATGCAATATAGTCAAATCCTAATTGTTTTAATTTTATAGTATTTAATGGATTATACTCTAAATTAGGAGCACTTCCTCCATCTAATGTACCATGAGTAATTAGTATATTTATCTTGTCTTTGTTTTTGATTTTAATATTTTCAATTTCTGAACTTTTGCAATAGTAGTCATTAAATCCATATCCGTAGATATCTACGGTATCGTTTTCCACAGTTTCCACATTATTTTTAAATATTTTCACATTAGTACTCCACTTAAAAGTACTATACATAGAATTTATTGTGTATGGATCATGATTTCCTGGAGTAATATATATTTTAGTATTTGGTATTTTTTTAAATAAGCTATTTATATATTCAATTGTAGTTTCTCTAATGTATGCATCTTCATATAAATCACCTGCTATGAATAAATATTCAATATTGTTATTTTCAATATATTCAATTATTCTTTTAAACGCTTCTCTTTGCTCTAATCTTCTTTTCTCTCCTAATTTACTCCTAGTATTTAAAACTGTAAAAGGAGCATCAAAATGCATGTCTGCCATATGTATAAATTTCATTAACTTTCCTCCGCTTTTGTTTAAAGTTAGATTCATTTTACAACAAGAAGAATTTTTCGTCAATAGTTTTAAAACATTTGTTTTGTGAGAGTTGTTTGTTTATTCTTTAATATGCTTATAAACAACAAGAAAGGCATACTTAACAGTACACCTTTCTTGTTTTGTTTAAAGCTTACACTTTACTTATTAATTTTGTGTTTGACTTGCCTCTTCATTACTATAAGTACTATATAAACCAACTAAATCTTTATACATTTGATCTATTTCATTGCTAATGCTATCTCTTTCAGCTTCTTTTTGTTGAATTTTATTTTCCATATCTGTGATTTTATCTAATGTGTTCTTTTCAACTACATTTGTATTCTCTGTATTACTGTTGTTATTATCTTTTGCTTGAGGTTTAAATGCAAATATACAAATTCCAGCTATAATTGCAATAATAGCAATGATGCTTATAGCTATAATTATTTTTTTACTACTATCTTTCATAATTTCCTCCTACTTTGTATATGTTAATGAGTTATATGGAGTCATACTATATTTTGTACCATTTACAGTTATTGTTGGTGCATTTGCTGCGGGCATTGAATTATATGATATACTACTTTTTGATTTATTAGTCCATCCAAAACATTTGAACATAATAGGAGTCTTTGTATCATCATCAACCTTTACATATGTTCCTCCTGTTGCACCTATTCTTCCACTATAATATGTAATACCTCCAGATGTTGATATAACTGGTTTCGTGCTACTAGCATTTCCCCTTAGTATTATTGTAGGTGAGTTTGTTTTATTGGTTGTAGCACCACCAACTGTAATTGTTGATCCAGTAATACATAAACCTGCTCCAGACACTAAACCACTATAGCAATTAACAGCAGTATTTGATTGAATTGCCGTACCTCCATATATTAGTGGATTATTTTCACTTGTACTTGAAATAGTTCCTATGTTAAGTGTTCCTAAAGTTGTATTTCCAGAGATTACCGTATTTCTTTGAATTCCATAATTTGTACCTTTTATACTTCCTCCTGTTATTGTAATATTTACATTTTTGGTAGCCGATACACCAATATCTCCAGACTCTATAGTAGTAGTAGAACTCTGTCCTGAAATCACTAATGAACTTCCTAGCATCTTAACACCAGTATATTTTGCACTTATTGTTCCTTTTGAAATTGTTATTGAATTTCCTTTTGAATTTATACCATCCTCCATAGAAGTTATACTTCCACCTGACATCGTTATTTTTCCTGTTCCTGTTGTATAAATACCAACATTTCCTATATACTTTGGTGTACTTCCACTATATCCTATCGATCCACTACTTAATTCTACTGCACCTGCTCCTGTATTATATACTCCATATCCGCCTGTTTTTACTGTTGCACCATCTATTTTAATTTTACCTGTTGATGTATTTCTTATTGTTGGAACTACATCTCCCTGATTCAAGTTTGTATTCTCTATTGTACCACCTGATAAAGTAACTGTTCCTGAAGCTTCATTTAATATTGTTCCATTTGTAGTAGAAGAAGTAACTGTTCCTCCTGATACTGATACTGCTGCAGTTTGAGTACTTAAACTTCTTATAGCATAACCTGTAGTTGTAGATATAGTTCCTCCTGTTATTGTAACTTTACCTGTACTTTGGTTTGTTATTGCATTTGAGGCCTTTCCTGATTTTACTGTTCCTCCACTAATTGTACATGTACCATAGTTTGATATACCTTGGTGGTTTGAACCTGTAATAGTTCCTGACTTAAGTGTCATTGTTGCTCCTTCATCATTACATACAGCAGACCAGGTTACATCAGTTCCTTTATTTCCTGTAATAGTAACTCCTCCACCATTAATTTCTAAAGTTCCAGCATGATTCTTTATAGCATGGTAATTAGCATCTATGGTTCCAGTTTGTATACTAACATCTCCTCCATTATTATATATTCCAATACCTGTTGATGTAATTACTGTTGATGTACTAGCTTGACTATAGGTTCCAGTATTGTACACTACAGAATAATCCGAACTAGCATTTGTACGTGTTAATGATCCCGAGAATGTATTTGGACCACCTAAATAGAATTTTCCTGCATTTGTTATTAAATTAAATGCTCCAGATGTAGTTATCTTTCCTTTATCTGCTCCAAGATAAACCATTCCGGCTGATGTAATTGTAATTGTTGAAGTTGTTTTTGTCCATGTATATGAACTTAAATCTATATATAACGTTTTATTAATAGATACTGTTCCAGCATCAGTGAAGTTTCTTTGTAATTCCAAAGTATCATTTGCTGCAGCTGCTGATATTGCACTTGCTGTAGTTGCATAATATGTTCCTTTAGTCGTGTTCTTCCAATAACTTGTTTGAATTGTTATTTTTTTACTAGCAGTAGCTGATGTATCACTGTGGTTTGAATCACCTTTTACATATGCTTGTACATATGTAGTACCTACACTTGTTCTTGTTGGTTTAGTCGTTGTCCAACTTCCCCATGTACTATTATCTGTGCTTGTTCTATAGTAAATAGTTCCTCCACTTCCTCCAGATACGCTTATTGCATGTGCTTTTGTATCATATGGTACTGAAACATCCGTTAAAGTTGGATTTACTGAAGCAGCTTTTGCTATTTTTACTGTTACATTTCCACTCTTTGCATTATAGTTTCCATTTCCTACACAATAGTAATATACTACATATCCACTTGTGTTTGCTGACGTTTGTGTTGGTATTGTTGTACTTCCTGCTGTTGTATAATTACTACTTGTTAACGATGTTCCTACGCTATAATATACTGCTCCTTGTGCTTTTGCTGTTGTTACTAAATTTTGTGCTTTTCCGTTATATGTTAGTGTATTTCCTGTTACTGTTATTGGGTTTGTTGCTTTTGTTACACTTATTGTCCTAGCTATACTTCCTGCTTTTACTGTTGTTGTTCTTGCTATACTTGCTGTTATTGTTGAACTTCCTACTCCTGCTGTTGTTAATGCTCCTGTACTTGAGTTTATTGTTAATACTCCTGTTGTTCCACTTGTATATGTTACTGCTCCTTTTGTTCCTCCACTTACTGTTGCTGTTACTGTTGCTGTTTTTCCTGTTGTTC
>ERZ779982.282-NODE-282-length-30379-cov-2.488392_pt1 | contig 30379 bp, 58 predicted proteins | sample MGYA00511936_ERZ779982 | MGnify/ENA primary metagenome ERZ779982 (study PRJEB29588, sample SAMEA2146682) | human gut metagenome | biome: human gut; feature: human-associated habitat; material: faeces | place: Denmark | collected 2008/2010 ... | reverse complement strand
CTCACCTTCCTCTTCTATTTTAAAAATTTCTCCTTGAAAATCTTTATCCATTTCTTCCATTGTGTTCAGTCCTTTCTTTTATCAACTTTATAATATATTCTATTTCAAAATATATTGTTTGTTCCAAATAGCTTTTAAAAATTAATTTATCATTTTCTAAAGTTTTTTGATAATATTTTAGAATTTTTATAATTCTTCTACTTATCCATTTTTTAGCCAATTTTTGCATAAAAATCGACCTCCTATACGCCAAAATAAGGCTTTAAAATAAGCAAGGTATAGTAATTACACCTTACTATTTTTCGCTATTTTCTTGATTTTTGCTTTCTACATTTTTCTGATATTGTGTTCCAAAATAAAATGCAATTATTGTTGTAAATATTGTTAGAAATTGTTCTGCGTTTATTATTTTTTTACACGCTAGTACACAAAATACAAGTGTTAATGCTAATGTTACAATACTCTTAACATCTAGTAGTTTTTTCATACTATCACCTCTTTTCTTTTTCTAAAACTGTTATTCTTGTCTCATGATCATTTATTTTTTCATCATGTTCTTTTATATCTGCTTGACTTTTCGCCATGTTTCTATCTAGACTATCTATTGTTGCGTTTAATTTTGTAATAGAACTATTTAGTTTAATAATTGGCGTCATTACTGAAATTAAAGTTACAATAAAACCAAGCAGGAGTAAAATTGAATTGTCATTCATTTTGTTTACACCCCGCTTTCATCTATATTAATATCTTTGTTTATCATATCAAATCACTCCTATTATGTATTTTTTGTGTAATATATATATATATTTGCTTTTGTTAAAGTTGTTTTTTTTGCTAGCACTACTAATTTACTTCCTTCAATCCACGCACAAAATAATGTATTTGAAATTGGTTCCAATCCATTTCCAGTTGCATAAGGATTAAAGCTAAAAAGTGGATATTTACTTCCAGTTTCTGCAGTACAAAATCCTTCCATATGTGTAAATTCACTTATATTTGTTGTATCAAAATCATAATTTTTAACTCCAGAAATATTCTCATATGTAAATTTTTTACCAAATTCTTTTCTTCCGTCAATTATTCTACCAGTTGCAAATTCTTGTCCTGTTATTATATTTGTCTTTAATTTGTTATCAATAGCTTTAGCACTATAAGTATTATTTTCACTTGCTGTACCATTTTCTTGTATTACATCACCTTTTATAACTACTGTATTTTTAGCTTTTATGATATAATTTAGTGTTAAAGAAGGTTGTAGATTATTATGAGCTTGACCTCCACCAGCGGCTTTGGCTGTTAAAGAGTTTGACCAAGCAGCCTTATCTGTAATTGGTGCACTTGTTGTACCGGCTGAATTGAAATAGTATCTTGCGCCTCCCGCTACTGTATTATTAACCGCAATTGCTACATCATGTGTATGACTAGGCATTTCATCAACTGTTAATGTATGTGTTTTTTCTCCGCTTGTTTTACCTAATTCGTTGAAATCTGTGTCAGTGCTATCTTTTCCAACGACTGTCTTTCCTTTTACATTGGGTAAAGGGAATCTTTCTTCATCTAGCCATTCAACTCCATCTTCAACATAATTTAATCCAATTGCATTAAATAATTCAGAATATGTTGTTCTACTCACTACACTACCATCGCACAATAACCAACCGTTTGGAATTGTATCAGAAGCAAAAGCTACTATTGAACCAATTGGTAGCGTGTCGCCGCCAGGTTTTAGCACTAATTCTTTATATGTTTGTGTTGTTTTATCCAATATTTTCATAGTTTAACCTCCTATTATGTATTTTTTGTGTATTTAAGCATTACATTAAATGTTCTTCCTGACAGATTTCCACCTGTTCTATATCTTATTATTTTCGTATTTTTACCTATCCAAACCCTACAATAATCTTCTGCAGCAAAATACCAATTTATTGATAAAGTTTCATTTTCATTTGAAATAAAAGAATTACTTTCATCAATCCAAATTTCACTAAAATTGAAATTAATATTTGAAAGTGTCAAAGTTGTTCCACTCGAATTTTCTCCTATTGCAGAAATATTTCTTTTATATACTCTTTTTCCATCAATATACTCATTTGTCGCAACTTCTTGTCCTGTTATTATGTTTGTTTTAATAACATCATTTACAGCTTTCACGCTTGGTACTGCATTTTCACTATTGCTAGTTAAGTTTTGTTCAACTTTTGCTAATTCAACTGAATTTTCTCCATCGAAATCACTATCTTCTATTAGTATTACTTCTGTTCCTTCTAATTGTTCATCTGCATATCCCACTTCTTTTTTACCACTTCCATAACTTTTAAAGTCAGTTCCATCGTAATAATACAATTCTTTATGCTCTAAGTCTGCGTACAAATATAAACTGCTTGGATTTTCTCCAGTTGTTCCCCATGTATTAGTTGCAATTGCTGTATATATTTTTGATGTTGTTGTATTGTAATATTTATCTCTTATAGTACACTTTGAAGGTGCTGTACTTGATACTGTTAATAGTTCAACCACAGGTTTTCTATTTTTTATAGCTTTTTTTGCATTTTGTTGTATTTTATTTAAATTATCTGCATCAACTGGTGTTTTTTTACTTGGTAAATCTTCAAAAACTATTACTTCCATATCATCCATTTTTATTTACCCCCTTTCATATTTTATTTTTAAATCAACATTTCCTCTTTTTTCAAGTGAAATGGCTTGCAAATATTGAGCTCCAGTATCTTTAATTACTAATTTTCTATCATTTATAACATCTTCATAAGTTGCATCATCTTCGGCAACTTTTTGAAACAATTTAAATTTTAATATTAAATAGTTAAAAGATTTTAAATCTGGATATAAATTTTTGCTTGGATATAAATCATTGCTTGGATATAATCCTTTGGGTGACCATATGTTTTTTATTGAAAATACATTTTCATTTACTTCATAATTTCCATCAATATCATATTCCAATTCTATATTTTCAGGTGTATTTCCAAATCCAAAATTTGTTAACTTTGCATATGAATTATTATATATCGTAGTGCTTAAGTCTCCATTTGCAAACGTTTGAGCTGGAAGTAAACCAGGTATATTGTTTGGATATAAATGAACAGGAGCTTTTATTTTTTCATGTAAACTTGTAAAAATCGCATCTGTGGATATTTCATCTATTCTTGTAATTCTTATCTCTTCGCCGTCTTGTATGTATATATCGTAATTAGATACATCTAAAACAGCTAAAGTTTTTACTGCGTAAGAAAATGTTGCAGAAAAACCTAGCCAGTGTATCTTTTTTCCATTATAATCACTTATTTTTATATTTTGAGCAGTTTTTTTATTATAGTCATAAATATAGTTGTCTTCTGTATAACAAACATATTTGTTTGTTATTTTATTTTTTGAAGTTGTTGTTTCAGTTGATGTATTAAGAATGCAAATATCAAATTCACTATTCATAATAGTTGAATTTTCGTTAATATTTTTAAAATCACTAAATTTTATTAGGCAATGAGATAAATTCTTTGAATAATTAAAATGTTTATATTGATTTATAAGACTTAATGCATAATTTTCAAGCAAAGTATTCAAAATAAGATTTTTAAAGCAATACTCTTTTTTCCCTATTTGTATATTTACCATTACATTTTTTATTTTAGCCATTTTCTGTCACCTCGTGAATTTCTTTAATTTTTTCTTCTACATATTCTGAAATAATTACAGTTTCAACTTGCTCATTATTCTCTTGCTTTTCTTTTTCTCTAAATAAATCAATAAAATTTTCTAAAACATCTGAACTTCTTAAAGTTATATTCCAATTTTCAACGTTTGAATGTGTAAAAGTTATATCTGTTATAATATATTCTCCCTGTGTTAAAAACTTAGGCAAATCCACTCTGATGATGTCACCAATACTTAAATCCTTATTTTTATCAAATTCTAATTTTAAAATATTGGTTTGATTTGAATTGTTATACATCATGCTTCTTACTTCAGAAACTAAATCATCTGCAAAAAACCATCTCTCATTCATATCAACAGTTTTTTCTATTACACCAGATTTTGTAATTTTTCCTTTGTTTGACTCGATTTCTTGAGAATTAACAAATTTCATTGTCTTATATTCTAAAGCAGTTTCACTCTTTAATGTTTGTATTGTAACTTGTTGATTTCCATTGTAAGTGAGCCCTGTTATTAAATTTTTAAAGAAATTATCTCTTTTTAATGTAATTATCTCTTTATCATTTTCAGAAAAACTTATTCCTTCAGAAATTTTATATTCATTTTCAATTAAAGCTATAGAGTATTCTTTATTATTGCTTAAAATAATGTCAAAATTATAATATTCAGTTGAACGTGAATGTGTATCACTTTCTTTTATTTTTCTAATAGTTTCCTCCGATATATCAATAGGATATTTAAAATCTATACTATCTCCTTTTTTTAAAGTTCTTGCTTCAAAAAGCGGTTTATTATTTAATTTTGAATCATAATATGAATAATACCAGCTACTAAAATACACTCTTGCATTTTTCACATTAATTACATTTGCATAATTTACTGCTTCTACACAAGGTGTTATACTTAACAGCCCTTCTACTTTTTCATCATGTGTTAAATTCATTTTAGGTAATAACCCAAATTGATAATCAATAGCATTTACATGTATACCTTTATTTTCGTCTATATACCACCACAAGCTCTCACTATTAGATAAGCTATTCATAACAAACTCGGTTGTTTGCATTAAAAAATTAACTGTTTTTTGACCATTTCGTACATTTAATTCTTTTATCTCAAATCCATCAAGAATAAGAGGGCTAAAAGCCCTCTCTATTACATCTGTTAATTTGTATGTACCTGTTATTGTAACAACTTTATTTGTAGCCATTTGCATAGGTGATAACAAATTGATTTCAAGCTCTCTAAATTCATTATCACTTTGCTTCATACTAGGCAGAGTAAAACTATTAACATATCCAGTATAAATTACTGTATTATTTTTCTTTATTTGTACTTCTTGGTACTTAATAGGTAAGTCATTTAAAGTTTTATCTGTAAAATCTATTGTCAAATCCGAAAATGTTACTTGCCTACTTGACGTATTTAATGAATATTCATTTAATATTTTAAACTTCTTACCACTATATTGTAAATAAGTCATAATATTATACCCCCGAAACTCTTAAAGTTTGCGACATATATGGTGAAACACTTTGTCCTACTTTTCTTCCATCTAGAATCACATCGGATCTTGATTGGTTTAAGCTTACATTTAAATTTCTATTTACATTTGCAGTTGTACTTAAGTTAGCACTTAATCTTTGTGTTTCAAAATTAACTGCAGAACTCATTTTGTCATATATATTTGATATATCTAATCCATTTGCAATTTTTTCTGATAAATTCTTGCTCGCATTATATAGCTCAGGTGAACTTGCATTCAAAGTTTTTGTTAGCCCTTTTATCATATCAGGCATCCAAGTCTCATATTCTCTAAGCGGTCCTTTATCTGGCCTAGAAAAGTGTAAAAATTCCCTAATTTTACTACCTACATTTTTTGCTGCGTCTCCTATATTTCCCAACATTGATTTTATTCCATTTATGAATCCTTGTATCATATCTTTTCCCCATTGAAGTGCTTTGCTTGGTAATTCTTTTAAAGTATTCCATATATTGCTTATAATTTCTCTTGCCGTATTACCTAAATTTCCAAACATACTTTTTATACCATTTATTAATCCAGTTAATAACTTTGAGCCTGCTTGAATCATTTGTCCAATCCCATTTATTATTCCATTTATTAGTGCTGAAAGAATTTGTGGTATTGCTTTAACTATAGTTTGAATTATTTGAGGTAATGCTCCAATTAATGCAACAAACAATTGTATACCAGCTTCTATAAGCTGTGGCAATGAATCCATTAACGCGTTTATTATATTTTCTATTATTTGGGGTAATACTGATACTATCTGAGTTATTATTTCTGGAAGTGCTTCAACAAGTGAAACAAATAACTGTATTCCAGCATCTATTAATAAAGGTATAGCTTCTAAAATTGCATTAATTATTGATGTTATTATCTGTGGTAGTACAGATACAATAGATATTATTATTTCTGGTAATGCTTGTACTAATGCTAAAAAAAATTGTATACCAGCTTCTATTATAAGTGGAATTGCTCCTAATATAGCTGTAATAATACTATTTATTAATTCTGGTAATTTGTTAATTATAACAGGAATTGCGTCTATTAATCCCTGTGCTAAACCCAATACTAATTTTAATCCAGCATCTATAAGTAAATCTATATTATCAATTAAACTAGTAACTATTGTTAAAATGGCATCTATAGCCATAGGTATTAAGTGTGGTAATTGGCTTGCTATTCCAATGACTAAATTTGAAATTATTTGCATACCGCCTTGTATTATAGCAGGTAAATTTGCAATTAAAGCTCCCAAAAACTTATTTATTAATTGTCCACCTAAGGATATTAATTCTGGTAATTTATTTGCAATACCACCAAGTATATTAGTAATTATCTCTGGGCCTTTAGTTATAGCAATAGATAATATATTATCTATTTGACTGCCAAATTGTCCTTCTAGAGCTCCAAGCCCTGCAACAACTAATCCAACAACTCCTGCTATACTAAATACTTTAGTAAAAATTCCACCGATATTACTTATCTTACCTATAACTTTGTCAGATATTCCAGTTAAACCCATTAATTTTGTAGATAAAGTTCCAAGTGGTCCCCCTATTTTTCCTAAAATTCCAGTTACACCACTTAATCCATTAAACACACTACTTAATGTACTAAAGCCTTTGCCAACTCCAAGTAAAGCCGGTCCTGCTGTAGCAACGCCTAATATAGCTTTTGCAATAATTTGCAATTTTTCTGAGCTCATACCATTAAGAGTTTCATTAAATCTTTCAAACGCTGATTTTGCTGTATCTAATGCTGATCCTATCCAATCTCCAACAAATGAAAATTTACTACCTACATTTTCTATAGTTTTACCTACTAAATTTACAACACTTATTAATTTTTGATAATTGCCTAATTGTCCTTTATTTATATTCATTCCTAGCAAATTAAGTCCAAAACTTCTAATACTTGAATTTATACCATCTAAAGCACCCTTTAGAGTGCCACCTTTTTGACTTAATGCATTCCCAGCAACTGACCATTTTTCAAATCCTGCAATATTTCCTTCTAGTGCATCTGTTAAATAATCCAAAGTCTCTGCAGCTGGTAAAAGTCCACTACTTGCCATGTCTTGAACTTCTTCTTTAGTCTTATTGTACTTTTTAGCTAATACATCCCACACCGGTAACCCTTGCGTTGCTAATTGATTTAAGTCATCTGTATGCAAAGTTACCTGATTACTCATTTTACCAATTGCTTGAGCTAAACTTTCAATGTCGGATCCGCTGCCACCCATACCTGCTACAGCATCAGTTACAAGTTGCATGTATTTTGCTGTCTTTTTCCCATCGATTCCCATAGCAATCATTGTTTGACCTGCTGAAACTATACTCTCTTGTGCAAATGTAGAAGCTTTAGCAATTTTTAATAACGAATCATACATTTCATTTGCACCAGTTTCACCTAATTTTTTCTTAAATAAATTAATAGCTCCTTCATATGTTGTAATAAAATTTTTCGCCTTTAAAGTTGCAGCAGTAAATACACCTGTTACTGATGCAGTAACTGTGCTGCATGCTTTGCCTGCACTTGTTGCCAAACCTCCTATTTTACTAAATCCATTTGCAAAATTAGATAGCGTTTTACTTGCGCCAGGCAATGCGTTATTTATTGTTGATTTTAAACTTTTTAAACCTTTTTCTAATTGATCTTTTGTAAGTGTTACTTCAATAGTAACTGAACCATCAGCCATATTCTCACCTCATTTCTTAAGATAAGTCAGGCTCATTGGCTCAGTTTAAAGACTTTAAATTTTTATTTCTACTTCTTTTTTGCAATTTTTGCATAAAAAAAAGACGCCTTTTGAATAAGCATCTTTATTATATTTTATTAATTTTTTTCCGCAATTTGGACATTTATACCATTTTTTCATTATATACCTCTAAAAAGTACTTTTTAAAATTTTAATTAAATTAACTATTACATAATAGTATATACCAGTTAAACCAAATCCTCCTAAAATACCAGTTATTAATCTTCTTATATTATTAGATTCTAATATATTTATATATTGAATAAACCAATCTAAGCCCATAATAAGTAATAATACAGTATATAAAATAATACTTAATTTAATATTAACTAATATAGTTATTATACATATAATTTCACCAATTATTACTCCTGTACATCTAGCACACACTGGAAACTGATATCCTTTGTAAAAGAAACTTCTTTCTGGCATCTGATGACAACCAATTTTGTGACCATATTCCATTAAAGAAACCCATTTTTCATCTTTTTTGTTCATTATGCTCTCCATTTATTACCGCAATTATTGCATACCCAATATTGTTTGTTTTTGGTTTGCTTTCCTTTACCACAAGCTCCACATAACAATCCTATTGGGCCCATTAATATTGCTCCACAACAACCTTTTCCAGCAGAAAAATCTTTTCCACTTGTAGTTACTTCATTAATAATTTGAGAATTATCATTTTGGCATTTTGGACATTTCATATAAAACAACTCCTTTACAAATATATTAACATATTAACATATTTTGTCACAAATTGTTGTCGAAATATGTCGATTACCAAAAATTACTTGCAAAATCTGCTTCTTTTTGTTCTCTAGTTCGCATATCAGGTAATTTGTATAATTCCTTTAGTTTTTTTATACGCTTTTTTTCTTCTTTGTCTTTTATCGTTCGTAAATCTATAGCCCTATAGCCCATTATTTCAACTATTTTTGTATCTTTACTTAATCCATCAAACATCGCTCTAAATTTCCACCAATGCAAGTATTCTACATCTTGTAAATCAACATTATACTGTTGTAAAAAAGCACTATATATGTAATTATCATCAAATTCATAGCTATAAACTTGTTTATTTTTATTTTCAGTACTTACATTATTAGAATTGGCCAATTCTTTTCCACATCTATAAAACCAGAGTATGTCCTCAACCGCTTTTTCATAATCTGTTATTTGCCTAACATCAGGATAATATAGTTTTATAGCTTGTATAATCTTATTTTTTTTACGTATATTTCTATCTTGCATAAGCATTTCAAATAGCATAGATGTTCTAAAGTCAGTATTAAACTCTAAAACACCTATTTTATCTTTAATAATATCTGATAAACTATCTATTATGATACTCATTATTTTTTAGCTCTTCTTGTAGCACGATTTGGACTATATTTTTTTTCTATGTTGTTTATTTCTTCAGCAAATTCATTTTCTTGATTTACTCTAGCTTCAATCAAATCCTTAAAAGCTTCCATGCACACATTTAAATTTGTTTTATTTCCAAAAATCTTTTTATCTGTATTTTCTCCAAAGATTTCATTAAAACAATTAAATACACTTTTACATGTTTCTCTTATTACTTCGCTTGTTTTTTTATTATCTGTTTTTAATTCATTTAAGTTTTTTTGTGTTTTTTCAATAGCATTTTCTAATTTTTCCATGTCATCAGCATCATTAAAATCAAATTCTAATTCTACATTACGTATTTTCATTATTTAATTCCTCCAAATCTTCTATTAAAATACCATTAACAAGCGCAGTTTTACTTTTCTGCGCTTGTAGTGGGTGTAAATGTACATGTTTTCCAACCATCAGTACTTGTAGCAGTTCCTTCTTCTAAATCGCCATTAGCACCAAATGCACCACTATACTGATAAGCATCTGTACCATCGCCATCGCTGTCTGGTAATATCGAATAATTCCTTCTTCTTGCTTTAAATGTATCATCTGTAGTTCCTTTTTTATTAAAGTTTACGGCCACAATAGGTACAACTACACCTGTTTGCTCTAAATCATGTACATTTGCTATTAAATCGTGAACATCATTATTAGTATATCTGTCAAAGCCATATGCTATCTCTGTAGCATATCCTGTGACATCTTTTCTACTAGACTTTTCATCAACATATCTTCTTTCATATGTTTCTGTATTTAATGATTTACCATTATCTGTAAATCCAGTCATTCTTTTATAAGTTGTTGCATCTACTGTTAATCCCATAAAATTAACAATGTCAGCTCTATTATATAATTTTTCTACTACATTTTGTGTATCTGCCATTTTTTATCAACTCCTTTTTGGCATAAAAAAAAGAAGCTATAATGCTTCCTCTCTATATACTACCTGCATTTGTATAATATAAATTGCTGTAGTTTCTGTTTTTCCTAAAATATAACCAAGGCTAGTACATTTTATCCACTGTATGCCTTTTATATTAGGTAAAACTCCTCTTCTATTATTTCCTTCTATCCAGCTCATAAAATCTTCACAAAATTTACTATTAGCAAGATTAACTATAGCTTGACTTGAAAGTGGTGCTTGTACAGTAAAATCAAAATTTATTTGTTTTAAACAACTACCATCTCTATAATCTTTGTATATAGGGTTAGATGGTGTTTTGTCTATAGAATAATTTTGTGGCTTATCTTTTAAATAGTCAACATTTATTTTACCATTTTTAAGTAATGAACATGTTTCTATATATTCTTTTATTAATTCCATATTTGATTTATTTTCCATATCTTCTTATAAACTCCTCTAAATTATTACATATTTCTTTTCCTTTGTCATTCCACATACGCTTATCCCATTGTGACCCACGTTTTGGTGCTCCATTATATTTAAAATTCCTATTACTAAGTATTTTTTTGACACTAGTCCTGGAATACCACCTTTTCTTTTCAGCATTATAGAATCCACCAACTTTATATTTTGGATCTATCATAACTTTACCATGGTAATGTATCCTTGCATATGGTGAAATATATTTTATAGAATGATTATTAGGATAACTTTTATTATTTTTTAGGTCTCCTGCTTTAAATGGTATATAAGGATCAGAATATCTATCTACTTCATTTCTTAAAAACAAAGTAACAGCACCCTCATTTTGCAATCCATGTCTTTTAAGTATTTCAGCAACAGGTTTTATATCAACCCTAGTTTTAAAATTTCCACTTGCCATTATTCAGCAACTCCTATTTTAAAATGTTGTAATTTTCCTTTTCTATTATCATCTACACTCACAACCTTAAAAACTTGATATTTTTTCATCAGACTATTAAAATCAAATTCATCATTAATTACTCCTTCAATTATATAATCATCTGTTTTAATATCTATATTTTCCGTTGTAGGTATGTAAATTGTTCCTGTACTAGCTGTTTGGACACCTTTATCTATCTGATTATTTTTTTTATTATGCCTAAAATAGACTTGCTTAAAATGTATTTTAGAAACACTCTCATCATCTTTAAAATGATATACGGTTATTTGATGTATAAAAAATTTCTTATTCATATTTACTCACCTCGATATAACAGATAATGATCATCTTTTCCTACTACATCCCATAGTTGTTCTTTTAAAACAATCTCTTTTTTATTAGCATATTCTTTTTTTATTTCATCAGGTGTAGAGTATGTTTCACTCCATCCTTCTATATTTTGCGATTTTAAATTTCCTATTTCAGATAGTTTTACATTTTGCTCATTAATTAAGCCAATAATTAAGCAAGTAGCATATTTTACTTGCTCAGGAATATTATTTATATCAATTCTTCCAAACGTTTGTCTATTTATATAACTACTTGCCTCAATTACTAACTTATTAAAGTTATCAGGTATGCTTGTAGCACCTGATAATTTTACATATTCAATTTCATTTATGTATTTAAGCATACCTTTTCAACTCCTTTTTCTATTTTTTCATTTTAGCAATTACAACTTTAGTTCCGTTAGTTAATGCTACTGTATACATTTTGTCACCAGTTACTTCTGTTGTACGGTTACGAGCCTTTCTTTCAGTTTCAATATTAGTGTCTCTTTTTAAGAATACTGTTAATGCTGGTGCTTCATCTTCTGTTTCTTCTTCTGTTTCTAGTTTAATTATTGGGTTACCATAAAACTCAGATAATTTTACCTTATCTCCTACTGCTAATGTATCTAATGTTTCAGGTTGAATAGTAGATAAATGTTTTTTAGCTGCTGTTTCTGCTGTACTATCAGCAACAATTTCAATTGTTCCATCAGTATTATCCTTTTCGTATTTGAATAATTTAACTTTCTTTGATGGAACAATTCTAGCATTTCCAATAATACCAATTTCACCATCTACCATAACTTGATTTCCATATTTATCTTTGGAAATAAAGTTGTCATCAAGTCTTAATTTAGTTACTTGGTTAGGGTGAATTAACATAGCCTTTTCGCTATTTTCTTCCTCGTTAAATACATCGATTGCATTTACTACATTATTATAACTTATAACTCCACTTGCAGAATATAATTGTTTTGATTTCAACAATTCTTCCATAGCGTCATTGTCGCATTTAGATGCGATAGATTTCGCCATTTGATTATTTAGTTCTCCTACTGGATTTCCATAGCCAGATAAAACAGCTTCATCTGTTAGAACTCCACCAATACCTGCTTTCTTAATTGTATATTTTTCAGACGCTGTACCCATTTTTCTTACTGGAATATCCTCTCCTTCTTTTACATCAACAGCATCGCCGATGTAATCATATTTTGGTACGGTAATAGTATCTCCTGCTTGCCCTTCTAAAGTTGTATCTAATTTTGCATAAGGCAAAATTCTTACTTTCTTTTCTACTTTTGCACTAACCATATCTGCCATTACTTCTGGTACGATTAATTGTGCTAATTTTGTTGCATTGTTATCTAATGCCATATAAATCACTCCTTTATTATTTACTTAATTCTGTATATAGTTCTTTATTTTCTAAATACAATTTATTTCTTTCTAGGTATCCCATTTTGTTAAATACCTCTTTTGTTATCTCTGGTTTACCACTTCCTTGAGTGGTATCAGCAAATGTTGGCTTTGGTTTTGTGTCCGCAAATGCATCTGCATACTGCTCTTTGAATCCTTTTACTAATTCTTCTCCACCAAGTAATGTATCTCCATCGAATTTTAGTTCTTTTTCTTTAATTCTAGAGATAACTTCTTTTTTGTAAATATCATTTTTTAAATTTAATGTATTTACATATTTATCGAGCTTATTGTTATATTCCATTTCTGAAATTTTTGCTTGATAATCTTTTTCTGCCGTTTCAAATTTTGTTTTGTAATCTTCTGCAGATTTTTTGATAGCATCTATATCCATAGATTTATAACTATCAATTTCTTTGTTTGCATTAGTTAATAATTCTTTTGTATTATTAACTTCAGCCTCGAGAGTTTTTACTTTTTCATTTGCCTTGTTGATATCCTTTCCATTTTCATCCATTATTTGGTCAATTACAGTATCTTCAAGACCTAATCCTTTTAAAAATTCTCTTTTCATACTTAATCCTTTCTTTTGCTACACTTTATTACGCTGGTCGTATCAGCTTGCTCACGTAGATTTACGTCATTGCGGACAAACAAAAAGAGACTAGAATTTTACTTCTAATCTCTTAATAACTATATAAAAAAGAACTAGATTTTACTCTAATTCAATTTATCCTTAATATTATTATACCAATAACTAGACTTATCAATATCACGTTTTGGGCAATCATATTTTTTCGCATATCCATATTCTTTTGGTCTATCTCCATATACTTTACATTTAAATCCTTCTTCAAAATTCTTACATACTTTGCATATTGGTGTTATAACGTCAAAATGTGGATCATTTTCTATACTCATACTATTACTTACTTCTTTTTTCATTCTAATGCCTCCATATCAAAATAATATTTGCCATCTTTATAAATAATATTATTAACAAAAAATTTTGTATTTCTTTTTAATAAAACTTCATCTTGATATTTATATTTTTCAGTTGCATAATCTTTTATTTCTATAGCTCCTTTATATCCTTTAGGTAGTTTGATACTCATGATAATATTTCTTCCTTGATCTTCTGCTTTAATTTTACTTGTTGATACAAAAGCTTTATCACTTATAATCTGATTTTTTAAACCTAATATTACCGATTGATCTACACTTTTGTTATTTTCAAACCCTTTCAAACTTTGAATTATTGTTCCTCTATAAACATTTGTTTCATTCAATAAAGGCTCTGCTTTTTGTATTACAGAATCAAGAATATCAATTTTACTTTGAATATCTGAAGTTATATTATTAAGTCTTATTGCTTTATTTATATTTGTAGCATCAAATCTTGTATAATTTTTGATAGTATTTTTCTCTTTATCTGTAAGTATTATATTACTTTTATCATTAATTTTCAACTCTTCCAATTCTTCATCGGTATATACTCTACCCATTCCTTCATAATATGGAAACATTGAATGTCTACAATTCCAACCACCTAACCCAGGACCTGTACCATAGCCAGTAACTTTAACTAAACTAGGATATTTTTTACTTTTACCACTTCTACTGTATATTTTTCCTTGCCATTCAGCATGTTCAGGTCTAGCTCCACTATGTGCTGTAACTTCTACTAAATCACAACCGCATTTCTTCTGCTCTTAATTCTTGCATTTTCAAACAAGTTTGATTTACTCCAGTCATAACGGCTCTTTTTACTGCACTCTTTATATTCAATCTGTATCCACTATCATATTCTACTTGTACACCATCGCCAAATTGCTTAATAGCTTTTCTTATAGCTGTATTATAATCAAATGCACCACTTGATATTTGCATATATGCATCGTTGCACACTTCAATAAATTTTTCTTGACTAGTATTTGCAGTTGTAAGTGTTAAATTATATAAACTACCATTTGTTTTATTCAAAGTATTTTTTAAGAGATTTAACATTGTAGTTTGTTGCTTTATAGGTATAGGATTTAATCCTTGCTTTTTATATATTTTATCATCATATTTTAAAGCCTCAATAGCACTATTTTCAAATGTTTTCTTTACTATTTTTTCACTTACTCCACTATATTTTGCTGCTTTTTCTATAATATCATCATATAATAAACCTGACTCTTGAGCTATTCGTATTTGAAATCTAGCACTTTCTGTCATTTCAAAGTCAGTGTTTTTTAATCTTCTTACTACGTCTTTTATAATTGAATCTTCTAATTTTGAATATATATTTATAGCATCATCTGCTACATTTTTTAAACAATCAGGAGTTAACATCTACATCACTCCTCATCGAATATTTGATTTTCAGACTTTTCTTGTTTAATCCTATCAAGCTTTTCTTGTGCTTGTTCCTCAGTAAGTCCATATCTCCACATTAAATAGTCTAATTTGCTACCAAGTCCAAGGTTAGTCTCCTGCAACCTTATTCTTTGTTCAGACTCTGTATCAACAATTATACTATCATCCCATTCAGCAGATACTTCATATTCACCTGCAGGTGCTAATTCATATAAATCACAATATACATCTAAAATATATACAAGATGTTTCAATGCTTTCTCTAAGCTATTTTGCATTTGTGATACAGAAGCATAAGAACGTTGCTTACTTGCATTTATCTCTGTAGCTGTCTTATCAACTGTATTTGGGTCAGAAATAGTTCCATATGCTAAATTGCATTGGAACTCAATTTCTTGTTTTATTTTATTTTCTCCTCTTATAAATCCTTCATCACGTAATTGTGGACTAAATTCTTTATAAAAGTTATCTTCATCTGTATTAAGTGTTTTAACAATTTTATTTCTTATAGGTTTTCCTGTACCATCGTTCTTTATAGCCTCAATGTCAGCATATACACTTCTTTCAGCACTTTCATATTCATAATCAAGTCTGCTTGCTTGTATATCAGCTTTTCTTATACTATCAATTGCTTTATGATACACAGATAGTCCTAAACAAGATTTAGTATCTATATTATTACTTAAAGGTACCTTATAATAAGCAAATAAAGGTCTTTCTATATTTTGTATAATTGTTTTTTCAGATAATTCACTCCATTCTGTAACTTCAGATAAAGAACTAATTCTGCCTAACATAGTACTATTATAGCTTTCGGTTACATATACTTTATTCTCTATAATATAATCTGTGCCTTGTAACGTATGTGTTTCAAGCCTAGTATATATCTTATCCCCTTTTGTAATTTGACTACTAAATACCATGCTTGTTATATTACCTGCACTATCAAATTTAAGAGGTTTACAATCTGTTTGGGGTATATAATCTATGTAGAATTTATTTGCCTTGACATATGGCTTGAAAAAGCCTCCGCCTACTGCGTTAAACAATGCTAATTCTGATTTTAAATCTTCTAATACTTTTTGATAATGTTGATTGATATAATCTGCCCTTGTACTGCCTGTAACTTCAGATTTCATTTCTAAAGTAATAAGTCTTGCAAATTCTTCAGCTATACTTGCTCCTAATTGCAAACTTCTTACTTCTTCATTTAACCAAGGAGCATTATTTGTAAATATCTTTAACCATAAATTCATTGCTGCTTCCATTTCAAAAGAAACTGCTGTTTTAACTTTTAACGCTTCTTCTACTGTAGACTTACTTAACATTTTGTCTATCCCCCTTAAAAACCATTTTTTTACTTTTTCAAACATATATAACACCTCACGCTACTTTACTTGTTGCATACCTTGTATATCCCTTTATATGCTTTTCAAAACTATATTCAAATGCATCTAATGTATCTATATCAGATGTGCCATCGTCGAGTCTCTCATCTTTTCCTTGCTCTTTGGGTTTATCATTCCATACTGCATTTTCAAATGCATCTTCTAAAGTTTTACAATTTCTAGTCATAAAAAAAATACCACATGCCATAAGCATTGTAGTACACCTAATTCTGTCTATTATTTCATTTTTAATACTGTTTCTAACAATAATATGTGGAAACTCTTTATAACACATTTCTTTTATTCCATTTATTAATGTTTGTTCAGCACTATCTGGGTAAATATAATCTACTTGACCATATAAAAATTGAACTTGTATTATAAACTCTTTTACTATTTCTATTAATTGTTTAGGAGTTACACCTTGAGCTGGTATTCTTTTACTTATTAATGATGTAAGTTTAGAATAATTCCTTTTTATTCCACTTGCAACTAAAGTGTGCGCAGAGCCATTACCACCAAAGTCCATTCCAATTTGTATGAAGTCATAATCAGGTTCATCAGTATAAAATGCTTCTTTATTATTGATATATACTTCATATATTGCTCCTTCTGCGGTACACCACAAACCAAGCACATTACGTTTAAAGAATACACCTGTAAACATTCTCTTATATCTTTCTTTTACTGCATCTGATAAAGTTAAATTGTCTTCCATGGTAAAATGTAAATATAAAAGTTTCTTTTCTTCTAACTTATCCACAAATTCTAATTTAAACCAATGTTTTGGATTTTTAGGGTTACAGTTAAACCAAAATTTAGAACCTTCTACAGAACATCTTGCTAATCCTTGATCTACAAAACTATATGGCATTAAAGCCACTTCATCAAAAAATATACCAGCTAATGTCATACCTTGTATTAAATCTTGGCTAGCCTCATCTTTTCCACCAAACAAGTAAAAATAATTTGTTTTTCCATTTTTACTGACTATTAATAAATTTTCATTTCTTTTATGTTCATATCTATATTTAAGTGAATGCAACTGTTTTTTTAAAGTATTTAGTACATTTCTTTTTAAAGAACCTATTGTTTTACTACATATAGCAAAATCACATTCATCAAAATTTTCCATAGCCCACATTACAAATGATGGCGCCATCACTACTGTCTTACCACTTCTTACTGCACCATCTGCTATAATACCATCCATATCGTGAAATGGTGATTTATCATTCCACCAAGTCCATACTTTCATTTGCTTTTTAGAAAATGCTTTCCATTGGAAATTCCCCTTATTCTTCTTCATTCCATATTTCCTCTACTTTTCCATTTAGAGCTTCCATAAAGCTATTATCTTCTTCATCTTCTTGTTTTTGTGGTATTATATCTTTTAAATCTTTTAACGCAGACGTTAATTTTTTCACATCGCTTCTATCTATTATACTTGTATGTTTATTGCCAAACATATCAACATGTATATTTAACTGATTTGTAGCTTCCATTATTTTTTTTAATAATTCTTCTGCTACATCATTTATTTTTACAGCAGTATTAGCATCATTTTCAGATTGCTTTTCAATGACTTTTTCTATTGTTTTTGTTGCTTTTTTGTCTTCTTTTTGTCTCTTTTTGTCTTTCCAACCTGATGTACGTTTTCTCGTTGTGCCATTATTATTTATTCCTTTATCTTTTAGAAATGCACTTACACTTTTATAATCACTTAATATATATTCTTCTTCTAATGCTATCCAGTCATATTTTGCCACGCTCCCTCACCTGCTTTATTTTTCTCCAAAGTCACAAATATCATATATAAAATTAACAAAAGTTGTTATCATCCAATTTAATATCCCCAATATTATTGCTATACTAAAAAATCCTGCTATTAATATAACAGGGCTCAGTATTATTAATATAATTATTGTCCACATTGAAATTCACTCCTTATACTTTTACTTCTAAATCTACATTTGTGGGATTTAGTGAATACTTACCATCTTCTATATATCTGCTTTCTTGTTGCAAATACACAGTGAAATCTTTTACCTCGTATCTATTACAAAATTTTAATATTTTCTCTTTAATTTCTAGTAATTCCCTATCCATAAAGTTCAATCACTCCTTACATATTTTTTAATCTATCAATTACATTTGTATTTATTTCATTTTTTTGTTTACTTTCATATTTTTGAATTATTTCATTTATAAAATCATTACTACTTGCTACTATTTCACATACATCTTCATAGCTAAATGTTTTTTCATCATTTTGATTATGTCCATACTCATACAACCACACATGAGTTAGTTCGTGTTTTAAAGTCTTAATTATATTTGCTTGGTCTTTTAGTAACATTATTTTTTGATTTTTAAATATTGTTACTCCTAGTGTTCCATCATTTTTCATTTCATTATTAATTGTTGCTTCATCAACTTTTTCAATTATCCATGTTGTATTATTTATTTCAAATTCCATCAACATCTTCCACACTTTCTGCAATTCTTCTTATTGCACATAAAAATAGATACATATTCAGTACATTTATATACTTTGTATGTATCTTTATCTAATTCACATATATTTTCTTTACAATTGTATCTTATACAATGTTTACACAGATAATTTCGATATTCTTCTTTTGTCATAGTATCACTACCTTTTTATTACTCATTTCTTAAAATAAGCATTAAAAAAGTAGCCCAATCTTGGACTACAAAGAGGTTGATTATAAAAAAAACTAAGGTTTCCCTTGTTTGCATTCAAAATAATAGCAAAGTATAACATCAGCTTGACGGGTATGTTGCTACACTTGTGGATAAGTATATATACATATACTGAGAGATTCTGTAACTCCCAACTTATATTCTAACTACAGATGATGCATTTCTAAATTTCAGGACTTTTCATATAAGCACCTACGCCTCAACTCCAAAGCCTGTGGAAACATTTTTTGCTTATGCAAATACGCCCCCTGTTCGCGCAGTTCCACTTCTCGCAGCCAAGCCACTTTTGTACCTGTTTTATATTATATTTCAATCGAATTTCATGAAAGGTATCGCAACCCTATAAAACAGTGCCTTATCGCGTTAGAAACGATTATTCAGCCATATTACTTTGCTTAATGTACATTGCCCATACGGGCTGGTGGTAGTAATTAGCGTACTACCAATGCTTTTATGTATTCAAAAGTTGTTATTAACAAGAGACTTGAATAAGATTTAGTTAATTTCCTTACTCGGCTCTTATTGCTATTATATATTATAACTCTTAAAATCCCTAATTTCAAGCATTTACTGGGAACTATCTGGGAATTTTTCGGGTCTTTTTTCATATTTAACTTGTAATATTTCTAAACTATTTTTTAGTTCTTTATTTATGTTTCTTTTAGTTCTATATAATATGGTAGCTACTTGCAAAGAAGTTTTATTATATTTATATTTTAGTTCTATTATTCTTCTATGATAATCATCTAAAGTATTTATTAAACTATCTAAATAATCAATATGTGCCTGTATTTTATTTTTTTGTGCTTCTAACTCCTTTATTTTGTCTGCATTATTAATTACTTTCTTTTCTACATTAGAGCTCATAAAGCCCTTAGGTTTTATATCTCCATTAACTTCAAAATTACTACCAGAAATTGTAACTTCTTCCAATTTTAAGTTTGCTATATCTCTATCTATTCTTCTTATATCTGATTTATAATCATTATATTTTTCTAATTCTTCTCTTATATCCATATACCACCCTCCAAACATTATTTAATTTCAAATCTCGTATCTAAATTATTCGGTATATTGTAAGTATCTATTACACTTCTAAAAGCGTTATTCTCTTCTTTTAACTCTTTTATTTCTTTTAGTAAGCTTGTCTTTTCTTCTTGTAAATTTTTATATTCATTTGCTACATAATCAATTTTCTTTTTATCTGCTACTGAACTTATAATACTTAGTATTGTAAATATAATTAATACTGATATTATATAAATGTATTTATTCATATATTATTCACCTCTTAAAATCCTGTTTTTACTGCAAAATATAATAAAGTAATTCCTATAATTTTTGCAATTAATGTAGACCAAAAATTATCTTTTACTATTCTTTCTTTACCGTGCCTTGCTAAATCAATTCCAAGTCCCATAAATTGTAGCATCATTAAAATTATAAAATATATATTCATATTACTTGTCCTCCTTTTTTCTATTATATAAAAAAGCTTTTATATCTCTCTCAAGTTCTCCACTTTGTATATATTCATGACAATTAATTATAAGCTTTGTATCTACAACAGTATGATTATTTATTTCTAAAAAACAACAGCAATACTCGTATCTGAAATTGATTTTAGCTTTATATTTTTTACTTAATTCATTTATTTTTTGATTATCTAAAATTTCATACAATTTTTCTTTTAAATCTTTTATTTCTTTTTTTGAATCGTTAATTTCATTTTCTAATTTTTTTATTCTTTTAAACATATTATTTCCCCTTTTTCCAATCACTTAATAGTTTTTGTAATTTCTCTTTAATTTCTCTTGTCTTTTCTCTGTAAGCTCTTACTCTTACTTTATCAATACCCAGTAATTCTCCAGTAGTATTCTTTTTTTCTTTATATTTTCTAGTCATATTTATATCATCTTGTTTTAGCTCTTTTATTAATTTTTCTATTCTCCAAATTGGAATAAAAGTTTCCCTTAAAAAATCAAGTTGATAATTTTGAAACGGGATATTTTCAATTATTATTCCTTCTAATATAGATTTATGAAGCTGTTCATTTTCTTTTTGTAGTCTATCTAATTCATTTAATACAATTTTTAAAGCTTGTGAAGTTGCTAAACAATAATATTGGTCGTATATTTTTACTTCACTTTTTAATAAATCTATTGCTTTATTCAATTTATCTTCTTCCATTATTCACACTTCTTTCTAAAACAACTAATAATGCAGTCTATACAATTATAAGGCGTTTTTTCTAATCTTTTTGCTATTTCTTCACATTCTAATTTTTCTATTTGCTCACAGTCTTTAACTAAATAACTTGCCATTTCCTCTATTACTTTTTCATCTTCTTTATAGGCTTGTAGTAGTTTTTCTAGTGCTTTAGTATATTCTTTTAAACCATCCATTGTTGAATATTCTTTTATTATTTCTTTTATTAATTTTATATCTTTATCTTCCATAACTACACCTCATAACTTACACTTTTAAACATTTTTTATTTCTCCAATATTTTCAAATATTTTTCTATTAAATAAATAACATAATCATCAAATTGCTCCATTTTATCCTTTTGCATTTCATTTTTTAATTTATTTATTTTATTCTCTAGTTTAAATTCTTTTTCTTCTAATCTATTACATTCATGGTCTATTTGTTCAAAATCTTCTTGTATTTTTTTATAATCTGATAAAATATGTTTTATTGAAAATTGCAAATCTTTATATTTTTCTAATGTCATACCTACTGTAGAACCATATATTACATTTTCATTTGAAAATCTTTCTAATATTTTTATATCTTCTTCTATACTATTTTTCATTCTTCCTCCATTTCTAATGTGTTTAGTAACATTTGTTTTAAATCATTTAAAACTGGTTTAATATTTTTATGTAACTCATCATTATAATGCTTAAATTCTTCACTTTCTATCATATTTGAAAAGCTTGTACCAATATTTAAGATTGGCTCTTTCTCATCATTTATTGTAATATAACATTCTATTTTTAATATATTAACTCTATCTTCTATACTATTTTCTTTCACTTAAAACACCTCCTAATATTGTTTGATTTTTATTTGTAATTTGCATGTTTTCGTTTCAACAATACAAGTCGCTATTCCTTCTAGTGCTAATTCTCTTTTTATGTCTTTTTTCAATTGTAATAATTCTATTGCTTTTTCTATTGCAATATTTAAGTCTAGTTCTTGTTCTTTATCCATCCTAATTCCTCTACTTTCTTATTTATTGCTTGTAGTTCTTTTACATTAAAATATATTGCTTCATTTTCATCATTACTTGCACGTATTGCTTTATCTCTTAAATCGAATATTATTTCTCCATAACCATTTTTGTTTTTATATAATTGTATATCTAAATCACCTTTTTCCTTTTCATATTCTAATTTTTCAAACATCTCATCTGCACTCATCTTATTTCCTCCTAATTTTTAGATTTAAAATTATAAATAGGTTTTATAATTCTTTCTACTTCTACAGTATCTTTTATATTGTCTAATATTTCGTGCATTGGCTTATAAACAAATGGTGATTCGTCTATTGTTTCCTCAACTACACTTGTTGTATATATACCTTTCATACTTTCTTTAAAATCTTCTAGCTTAAATGTTTCTTTAGCTTTCATTCTTGACATTATTCTTCCTGCTCCATGAGGTGCTGAACAATTCCAATCTTCATTTCCTTTACCTACTGCTATTATTGAACCATCTCTCATATTTATTGGTATTAATACCCTTTCACCTTTTTTAGCACTTATTGCTCCTTTTCTTACTATGTTATCATCAAAAGAAATATAATTATGTATTGTTTCAAAGCCATTATTTGTAAAATATAATGCCATTGGTACACCTGAATATTCTTTTAATATTGTATCTGCTATCATTATTCTATTTATAGTTGCATATTCTTGGCATATCTTCATATCATGCAAATACATTTCTCTATATTTACCTTCTAAATAACAAAGTTCATTTGGTAAATCAGGTTTATTATTTCTATATTCTTTTTCTAACTCTTTCAAAGCTTTTTGTATCTCTGATTTTTTACCTTGCTCTTTATATGTTTTTATAATTTCTTCTCTTTTAGTAAACATTTCTTCTTTACCAGAACATAATTCGATAGCCAAATTTTGATAATAATCTGCAACTTGTTTTCCTAAATTTCTACTACCTGTATGTATAACTAAATATTTGTTATTATCAGTATCAACATCAATTTCTATAAAATGATTTCCTCCACCTAAAGTGCCTATTGCTCTATTGAACTTATTTGTTTCTTTTAATTCTCTTAAACAATATAATTCTTTTATAGACCCATAATTTTCTAATTTGTGTTCTCTTATATTTCTTCCACTAGGTATATTTTCATTGATTACTTTATCTAATTTTTCTAAATCTAATTCAATATTGCCTAACTCAACACATAGCATACCGACAACCAATATCCACGCCAACTATATTAGGTATTACTTTATCACCTAAATCAGCTGTAAATCCTATCACACATCCTTTTCCAGCATGTACGTCTGGCATTATTCTTACTTTACAATCTTTAAAAGGTTCTTGCTCTAACAATAAATTAATTTGTTGCTTTGCCTTTACTTCTATGTTGTTTGTAAATATTTTTAAATCACTCATATCTTATTTACTCCTTACTTGTTATCATATCCTTTTTATTAATTTTCTTATAACTTGTTATAGCTATACTTGTACCATCTTTCATTTCTCCCCAAGCACCACTATATCCAATTCTAACATCTTTACAATAAACTATATTGCTATCATAATCTGAACATTCATATATATAATTATCACCATTATCCAGAATAATAGCCACTACAATTATTAATATAAAAAGCAAAACCATTAGAATTGTCCCAATTTTATCTTCTTTCATATCTTATTTACTCCTTTACTCGTACTTCTTATTTTCAAAATAAATATTCATGTCTTTTATAAAAATATCGTATAAATGTTGCTTTGTTTTATTGCTTAAATCTGTATCATCTAATTCTGCTATAAATTCAGTAAACGCATCTACAAATACATCTTTTTTACCATCTTTTATTCCTTCTTCACATAAATCATGAAACATTTTACTATTTGCTTTTAACATATCTATTCTCCTTCTAATAACTCTGGATTATCATATATATCACATGTTATTTTTTTAAATATTTCTTCTTTCTTTTTTATAACAATCTTTTATATTACTTTCGCAAGTTTTATATAATAATTTTTTATTTTTATATATCCCATATAAATTATATTTTTCATATTCTTTTATTAATTTTTTCTCAATCATATTCTACCTCTAAACTATTTCCAAATTCTGCAATACAAATGCTATCTGCTTCATCGTCATTTACATTAATGTTATAAACATTTTTAACATGTTGTATTGCATTTTCTTTTAACTCTTTCCTACATTTACCTTTTATTCCACATACACTACGCCATTGTGAGGGTCTAACTTGTACTACAAGTAACTCTTTTTTTCTAAATTCAACAAGCAAATCGTATAACAATCCAGATAACGCTTTAGTTGTTGCTGCACTTCTTGTCATCGCTAAATCTTCTATAACTATAAATTCTACCTCTTTAGCTTTTATAATTTGCTTTATATGTTCTTCTATGTAAATGATTTTATCAATTAAATCGGCTTTTTTAGGCGTTTTTATAGTTCCATAACTAAGTAATTTATCATTATCTAGAACTGCATATCCTGTACTTGTAGTACTTGTATCTAAACCTAATATTCTCATTTGTTCCTCCTATAAATAATTTTTTCCAAATATTTGTATAAATTCTTCTATTGTTTTATTGTAATATTCCATAAATGCTTTTTGACCTATTTTTTGCCATTTTAAACATAATTTTTTATCAAAATGTATTCCTTTGCAAGCAAATTGATTATGATGTAACTCCACACATAAAGGTATCACTAATCCATAATTTTTACTTAATTGTCTATTAGCAGTACCAAAAAATATTTCGTGCTTATTTACATTAGTTCTTCCACAGATAATGCAATGCTCTAAATCATCTGTTAATATTGAATACCTTTTACTATCTGATACCTTTTTCATTTCCAATCTTCCTTATACTTTTTTAGCATGTCCCCATTCCCTATCAAGTTGGTTTTCTAATATTCTCAATTTTAATTTTGTACTATTTATACTTTCTAGATTAGCCTGATATACTGCTTCTTTAACATCTCTATCAAACCTTAATTTTGCAACTTCAGGAACACCATATATAATTTGATTTATTAAAGTTACAGGCATGCCTTTTTCAGCACGTAACTTTAATGCCTCTTGTCTTAAAGAAATTTTATATTTTTGTTCTGCCTCTGCTAAATCTGTACCACTTTTTCTTAATTGTTTTACAGATATATCAAGTTGTGCTATATAGGTTTGTATTTGTTCATATAAATCCATTTCACACCTCTTTATACTAAAGGCACTCTCATACTCATTTTGCTACGTATAAAAGTGCCGTTTTTTTATTTTTCTATATGTTGATGCATATAAACATACCTTGAATTTTCTCCCATATTTTCAAGTAAAAATTGGTCTGTTTCTTCTTTGCTTAAATGATTTTCTTTTGCTCTAAATTCGTAAGCATATTTATATTGCTCTTGTTTTATTCTTATTCTTTCTTCCATTTCCTCTTTTGTATAATTAGCCTCTATTAAATATAAATCATATTTTTTTGCACTAATTCCGTCTAATGTTTTGGTATCAGTGGCATATATTACTTTATAATCTTCAAATAACACCCTATATCCACATTGTGGTACATCATGATATAATCTAATAGGTACTATCTTAAATAGTTTATAATCGTACTTTTTTCCTATTTCTAGCACATCTATGTTTCTCTTATCTACTCCACACTTTATAAGTTCTTCAAATAGCCATTTGCAACAAGCAAATCTCAACGTGGGTCTTTCTTCTGCTAACTTTTTTATAGTTACCTTGTTAAAATGGTCTCTGTGTATGTGAGTTAAAAGTACTATTTTTAGATTTTTATATACCTTAATCAATTGCTTGAAACTCACACCACAATCTATTAAAATAATATCTCTTATTACAGTTGCGTTCCCTTTACTGCAACTAGAAATGATATTATAATTCACTCATAGACACTTCCTCTTCTATTTCTTCTTGTGGCTCAACCTGTTCTACTACTTCAACTACTTCTGTAACATCTTTTGTTGGTGGGGTATCCATTTCTTCTGCTTCATACATTCCTGCTAAATCTTCAACAAATGTTTCCCTTAAAGCCCTAACTTTTGCAACTTTTTCTATCATTGTAGCTTTTTTAGTAGCCCAGTTGCTATTTAAATTTCCATCCGATTTTCTTTGTGCTACTTCATCAAAACTTACACTACAGTAAGTTGGATGTTCCCAATCTTTCCTATAAACTTCTGCCCATCCTCCAACGATTATTTCTTTACCTGGTATATAAAATAAACCTTTTCTTTCCTCTATTATTCCATCTTCTTTTTGAACTATAATTCCACTTTTCATTCCATTGTAATTTGAATTTAGAACTGCTCTTTTTAAAATTGCATCTTTACCTACTATTAAACTTGCTGGTTGTCCTGATTTATATTTTATTAAATAAGCTTCTCTTAAGAATGGATTCAATTTTCTACATTTGCAAAGTTCTGTAAATAATTTAAATTCTTGCATTGTAATTTTTGCATCTGTTCCAACTATACACTCTTGCACTATGCTTGGTGTTAATTTTATCTCCTGTCCATCAATTTCATATTTAACCATTATTTCTTGTTTTTCATTACTCATAAATATAACCTCCATCATTCAAAAATTTCTTTAATTCAACTAATTTTATTTTGGTTGCTTTAACAGTAAATCTTAATGTATATTGTTTTTCTTCTACAACAGGTGTTTGTAGGATTCCTTGCTTATCACTATATTTATCTGATTCTTTTGCAGTATCTACGATAAATTTTTGTAATTCTTTTTTTTGCTCTTGTTTTTTCTTCTCTTCTTCAATTGCTTTAAATCTATTATTTACACTTGTTATAGCATTACTTACATTAAGTGTTTGCTTATATTCAACTAAAATTTCAGTTTTATGTTCTTGTGCATCAATTAATTTTAAATCATCTACACTTTGGTCAATAAATTGTTTTACTTGTTCTTTTAAAGATTTCATACTGTCACTTAGCCCAACTTTAATTCCAATTTGTTTATAATCTATAAAATCAATGTTATTAGCTTTCTTATATTCTTCAAAATAATCTTTTACTTCTTTTTCTTTTTTATCTTTTAAATCTTTTTCTATAGTATCTATTCTTATTTTTAAGTCATTATCCGCTTTAGTAAATTTATTAGTAACATATGTTTTATATATTTCTTCAAATTGCTTGTAAGGCTCTTCTATTTTCTTTTTAACTTCTTTTCTTTTTTCTTCTAACTCATTAAAATCTTTTTTAAATTCTGTCCTTGCTTTTTTAACTTCTTTTACTGTTTCTTCATTTACTTCCAATTTTGAAATTTCTTCAATTTTTTTATCTATATCACTACTTATTGATTTTAATTGTTGTTCTATTATAGGCAATTGTTTTATAACTATTAAATCATTCATTATATTTTACTCCTCTCATATTCTAAATTTTGATATTCTAGTTCCTCATCACATTCTCTATTAAAAGCTTGCATATATTTTTCAACTGTTTCTTCTAACTTGCTTTTTGCTTGTTTTAGTGTTTCTAATATTTCTTTATATTCATCAACATCATTTAGTTCATCAATTGCTAATTGTATGTTGTCGTATGCATTTGCATATATTTCAACTAGTTCTCCATTAGTCCATTTCATTTGTTTTCCCCCTCTTTTTTTATGCTTGTTTGTAGTTCATATTTTTCACATATTACAATTAAATATTTTTTTAATCTTTTTATATATTCTTTCATATTCATATTTTAATCAAACCTCTTTCCAAACATTGCTTCTTCAATTTGCTCTGGCGTATATAGTATATTATTATATATATTATTTGTTTCATTGTTGTTTGTGTTCACTCGTTGTTCACTCGTTGTGCATTCGTTGTTCACTTGTTGTGCATTTTGTTGTTCAATTTCTTGATATTGATACCAATTTATTATTGTTATAAGCCTGTTTTGAGAACTTGTTTGTTGTTCAATTTGTTGTTCGTTTTCAAGCGTTTTTAAAATTCTTTGCACCTTGCTTTCATCAATCTTAAATTTTTTTGCTATACTTTTTCTACCAGTAATTAATTGCCCAGGTAGTAATACAATTTTTTTACCTTTAAACAACGCACTCGTTTTTTTGTGTGTGGCTGATAATAATAAATAACACCATACAGCAAAATAATCGCTATCTTTACAAATTATAGGATTTTCTAATATTTTTCTATATAAACAAACCCATCCTTCCATATCAGCCCTCTTTTCTAATTTGCATTTTTCTATATTTTGTGTTATACTTATATATATAGAATTAACCTAAGTTGTTTTATATGTTAGAAGCTGTTTTACTTTCCACAGTAGCTTCTAATTTTTTTGAGTTTTTTATATTATTTACTGCTTTTTTATTTCTTTCTTCTATTAAATTTGATATTACATTATTAAGCTTTTCTCTATCATTTTCCCAAATTTTTTCTCTATATTCGCTTTCTGATAGTTTTCTTTTTAATTCTTCTATGCATTCATTTTTATAATCTATTAGTTTATCAATATTTTTACAAGTTTCTTCTAATTCACATACTCTTTGTCTTAATTTTCTATTATTTTCTCTTATCTTTTTATTAAACATCTTTACTTACTTCTCCCTTCCATTTTTCTATGTTTTCTTTTGTCTTCTCATTTAAGTAATTATTGTATGCTTTTTCAATTTTTTCTGATTTTTGTTCATAATACTTCTTATCATTTAATGCATATACTGCTACATTTCTTTTTGTCTTTTTATCATATCTTTTACTTATAACTTCAACTTCATTTTTTCTTGTCAATTCAGTAAGTCGCGGTGCAACATAGTTTCTTTCTTCACTTCCCAATTTTTTTGCTAATTCTCTTGCTGTAAGTCCATTAATTTCATTTTTTAAAGCATATCTTATTTCTTCATATCTCTTTGTTTTATCTAATTCATTTAAGCTTTCTGCTCTTGTTTCCTTAGTTATCATATTACCACTTATCCTTCCATTACAAACTTTTCTATCTCATTATATATACTGTAGCCTTTTCCTTTTATTTTTTTAGTAATTTGATATACAACTGTTTGTACTGTACATGCAAATATAACCGCAATTGATATCGCTCTTACACTTGCTATTAATATCGCTATTATTAATTCTCTGTTACTTATTAGATAATTGTACATGTTCTCACCTCCCCTATACTACATATTCTCTTTTTTTATTACTCTTCTGATATGAAATAATATCAATATTATAGTGTTTATTTTTTTGTATAAAATTTTCTATATCTTTTCGTTGATACATTCGCTTTCCAGCTACTTTAACATAAGGAATATTAAGCGTATAGCATACTGTTTTTTGGCTTACTCCTAATATTTCACTTACTTCTTGTGATGTTAATAACCTATCCACATTTTCCACCTCTTTTCTATTTCTTTTATTCCGCTTCTATTTTGTTATTGCTTTGTTAACAGTTTGAATAAAAAAATAATCTTCAAATTGTTTGTTTAGAAGTTCACACAATTTTATTGATATATCTGGATTAGGATTTCTAACTCCTGATATTATAGAACTTATATAGGATTTAGTGTATCCTACGATTTCACCACATCTAGTTATAGTGCATAAACTCAATATATCTTCTTTTAGCTTTTGTGGTTCTTTTACTACAATCATTTTATCACCTCTCTTGTTAACTTTCTGTTAACATTATATATTATTGTTTTCACTTTGTCAACACATTTTTAAAATATTTTTACTGTTTTTTTATATCGCTTTTCCTTT
>ERZ779982.264-NODE-264-length-31651-cov-4.570009_pt1 | contig 31651 bp, 22 predicted proteins | sample MGYA00511936_ERZ779982 | MGnify/ENA primary metagenome ERZ779982 (study PRJEB29588, sample SAMEA2146682) | human gut metagenome | biome: human gut; feature: human-associated habitat; material: faeces | place: Denmark | collected 2008/2010 ... | reverse complement strand
ACACCGATTCTATTATTTAATTAAATTTATCGGTAAAAATTTACCGAAGTATTGAATGATATATAAATAGGGAAAATATGGCAGACTTTTATGAATACTCTACTCCTGAGATTGTAAGGCTATTAGGTGCCCGGTTTAAGGAATACAGAATACGCTGTAATTTTACTCAGAAAGATGTTTCCGAGCAATCGGGAATTGGACTTACCACCATTCACAAATTTGAGAATGGCACAGCAGGCAATATTTCATTGTCCACATTTATTGTGTTGCTGAAAGTGGTCGGGCAGATCAACATGATAGACCATATTCTTCCAGAGCTGCCAGAATCTCCTTACCTGATGCGTAAAGATGATAAAAAGGCACAGCGCGTAAGACACTCTAAATAATACGAACGATGGTACCATCTTTGAAAGTAATGCTATGGGGCGAAGAAATAGGCCGGTTGGCTTGGGATGCCAAACGCAGATTGTCCTACTTTACGTATAACCCCGCCTTCCTGAAGAAAGGTCTGAATATATCTCCATTAGCAGCACCTGCAGATGGAGTAAGGGGACTTATGCCTATTTGGGGAGAAGATGCTAAAATTTATCAGAAACTACCTGCTTTTGTGGCCGATTCATTGCCTGATGCCTGGGGTAATCAGTTGTTTGATTTGTGGCGCCAACAGAACCATCTGTCCAATGCAGATATCACTCCCCTTGACAAGCTCTCGTTCATTGGAAGACGTGGCATGGGAGCCCTTGAGTTTTTACCTGAGCTTTCGCGGGAACGCAAGACTGAGAAAATAGATATCAAGTCTTTGGCTACTCTGGCAGAACGCATATTTACAGAAAGAGAAAATGCACGGATTCTACCCGAAGAGTCCATTACCATGCAATCGTTGCTTACTGTAGGTACTTCTGCAGGTGGCCGTCAGCCCAAAGCCATTGTAGCCATCAACCGAAAGAATGGAGAGATACGTAGCGGACAGATTTCCGGCTTGGATGACTTTGATTACTGTCTGATTAAATTCGGCAATTCTCAATATAGTTCGGCAGAATTGGAGATGGTCTATTATGAACTGGCTACTATGGCAGGAATCAATATGATGCCATCTGAACTCTATCAGGTAGATGGAAATAATCATTTCATGACCAGACGTTTCGACCGTAAGGATGGAAAGAAAGTTCATATCCAGACTTTGGCTGCCATCAGTCCCGAAGCCGACAGTTACGAACAGCTGATAGCCGTATGTCGGAAACTTCATCTGCCTGAGACTGACTGTTCTGAGGTGTTCCGTCGGATGGTATTCAATATCTTGGCCAACAATACGGACGACCACAATAAGAATTTTTCATTTGTCATGAGTGAAGATGGCTTCTGGCGTCTGTCTCCGGCATATGATATTACTTATATATTCGACAACGGAGGATTTTTGCCCAATGAAGATCATTGCATGTATATTAGGGCAAAACTTAGGAATATAACACGTGATGATGTAATCCAGTTCGCTAAAGACAATGGCATACGCCGGCCTGATGCGGTGATCCGTGAAGTGGCAAGCAGTCTGAAACAATTCCGCACGGTCGCTTTAAAATATGGTGTTAGCGAGCAGTGGATAGGGCGTGTTGAAAACACTATCGTTGACCATCTGAAATCATGGGGAGAGTTAGAAGAAACGGCTCTACAATATGCGAATTTGTCATAAACGGACATATCGTAAAGAACATCCGTATGGAGCAGGCTTTTAAAGGGAATTTCCATCTACTCGCCGAAATAGACGGTCATGAACGTAAGTATGTTATAGGTAAAAGCAAGGAAGAGTTTTCTCTTATTGAATCGATAGGAATAGCAAATCTGTCATCTGAACAGCTCAAAGATATGGTTGAGAAATATATTGTCTGTAAATTTGTTGTGAATGATAAGTTGTAAAAATCAACATTTCAATAACTCCGAAACTTATGAAAAACTTTCTGATGAAGCTGATATATCTCCAAAGTCAGATGTATCCTTGTTCTTTTGCGTCATTTGATTTTCAGGCCCGGTATCAGGGGCTTCACGTCCACCAGTTCCAATTCCTTCACCATTGACAGTGTACCTTGCTTGTACTTCTGGAAATGCGGAGTTTTCAGATGGCTTTCGTAGGCAGCCCGGTCGGCATAGATTTCGAGGATGGTCATTTTGTACGGATTGTCTTTTTCAGCAGTGGCATAGAGTGTCAGTACACCCGGTTCCAATCGCATTGACGCTTCAATTTCCTCTTTCAGGAAAGCATTGTATGCGTCCAGCTGTGCCACATCTACGGTTATTTTGGACAGGCGCACCAGGTTATTTCCGGCAGAAACCGGCCTGGCATATTCCTGTTTGATGATGCGCAATGCCTTGATGGCGGCCGGAAAGCCAATGTAGGGCAGGCACTGGATGACAGCAGCGGTCAACGTTTCAGGCGCATTGCCCACGTTGATGTTGCCGTGATAGTGCGACTGGAGCTGGCTTTCCGCTTCCAGGGTTGTCAGCACACAGTAGCCCAACAATTCGCGCGTCTGCAAATCAATAGCGCCACGGCTGTATATCTCGCCAAAGAAATAATCCGTGAGAAACCGCTCCACGTCCTTGCCCATGCCGTCGGGCAGTCCTTCCATTACCGAAGTAATGCCGCCGGGATAGAGCTTGTCCTGAATGGCTTTACCCGTCACGTGGCGTGTTTCCTCTGTCACCGTGCCTTGCTTTTCCAATGGCAGTGGGATGCCGCGTTCCTTCAATACTTCATTCACCGCAGCCACGGCATTCAGCATCTTGGGAAAACCGATGAACGGTGCGGTGAGATATATTACCTCGCGAAGCTCTTCGGGAGTAACCCCTACATTCAGTGCTGCTCCGGCGTGGGCTTTCAGTTGCGGAAGCGTCTGCATGGTAGCCAGGGTGATGCAGGTAATCATTTCACGCTGCTTCATTGTCAGTTTGCCCGTTTGGAATACTTCTCCGAAAATGAACTTTTGCAGGATGTCCATCATTTCCGGATCCGTCCCCTGTCCGGTGAGTGCTTCACTGCCGAACAGAGTCCGGTAATTGTCTTTACATGTTTCTATCCGATTCATACTTTCTGTTGTTGTTTGTGCCATCGTGGACAGACTTCCTGCCAGCACGAGAGCGATGATTCCTGTTATTTTCTTCATATCTCTCAACATAATAAGATTATCTGCTTTGCCCAACAGAAGGCCCTGTTCTGGATGCCTCCTTTATCTGATGCAAAATTACAGGGGATGGTGCAGGAAGGCTGTAACCATAAGTCGGCTAACACTACCATTTTTACAGAAATTGCGGCCGGCGTAAAACATTGTCGGCAGAATATTTTATCTTTGTAAGGGCCTAACCGGAAAGAATATGAGCAAGATATTGAAAGTAAGAAATGTAAATGACTACGGAAGTTACCTCGGTTGCGCCGTGAGGCATCCGTTGGTCTGCGTGGTGGACTATGCCGAAGTGTCCCCCATACGTCACAGTCTGAACGACTACAGCGTGTACGCGCTTTTTCTCAGGGACGATGCCGATGTGGATTTGGATTATGGCTGCGGCAAATATGACTACAACAAAGGTACGTTGCTGTGTGTGGCCCCCGGACAGGTGGGAGGCAAGGAAGACAACGGCGAACGGGTGTCTATTACGGGCTGGGCGCTGCTTTTCCATCCGGACCTGCTGCATGGCTTTCCGCTCGAAAGACACATGAAGGATTATTCCTTTTTTGAATATCAAGTCAATGAGGCCCTGCACATGACTGATGAGGAGCATGACATACTTGTGTCTTTCATGCGCCAGATACAGGACGAGCTGTGTAAGAAACCGGACCAACTCCAGAATGCCATTCTCGTGGGCTACATCGAACTGATGCTTAACTTCTGCCAACGGTTCTCCAACCGGCAGTTCCTGACCCGCAAGATGGAGAATTCCGACATTCTCGTCCGTTTCGACCGTCTGCTTCGTGACTATTTCGAGGACGAACAGCAGCTCACCCTCGGTTTGCCTACCGTGCAGTATTGTGCGGACAAGCTGTGCCTGTCTCCCAATTATTTCGGTGATGTCATCAAGAAGACCACCGGAGATACGGCCAGCAACCACATCCGTCGGTTTATCGTCCGGCTTGCCAAGAATGGACTGGCAGGCGGTGAAACCGTGTCGCAGGTGTCTGACCGGCTCGGTTTCGAGTATTCCCAGCACTTCAGCCGCATGTTCAAGAAGCAGGAGGGTATCACTCCGTCGGAATACTGCCGGCAGCTGCATTCTTGACATCTTCGCTGCACGCCGTTGTCATCATAAGCGTCACCAGCAACATCAATGGCCCCTTTTCATCGTCCGTTTTTCCTATAAAAAAAGAGGCTCAGAAAAAGGTTTCATCCTGTCACCTTGAGCCTCTCTAAAGTTTTGGAATAAAGAATCTGCTATTTATTTATACGATTCCTGATAGACGTTTACGATGTCCTCGTCCGTCATCTGTACACGGTCGCTGGTGAACATGATGCCCATCACTTCGCGTGTGTTGCGCATCAGCGTTTCAAACTCGTCCGGTGTGATGCCATAGTCGGACATCTTCAGGTCTGCCACGCCGCAAGCCTCCTGCAGACGGGTGAGGGCCGTGAGAAAATCTTCGGGCTTCGTGGCCTCGGGCATTCCCATGGCCTGCGCCATGCGGACGAAACGGTCGTCGCAGGCGTGGTGTTCGATGAAGTATTTATAGTACGCCTTGCTGACCATAATCAGGCCTGCACCGTGAGGCAGTGCCGGATGGTAGGCAGCACGCTTGCCATCAGTTCCGGGTCGACGATGGAGAGTGCCGGAAACAGGGAGGCATCGCCCACAAACGCTTTCTCGAACGTGTCTTCTTTGGTGATGACACCCGAACTGTCCGTTTCCGAGCCCGTACCTGCCGTAGTGGTAATGGCGATGATGGGCAGCGGCTTGACGGCAATCGGTTGTCCCTTGCCCGAACCGATGGGCACATAGTCCCAAAGTTCTCCGTCATTCGTCGCCATCACGGCAATCGCCTTGGTGCAGTCCATCACGCTTCCGCCGCCAAGGGCCACAAGAAAGTCACATCCGTGCTCACGGGCTGCTTTTGCTCCTGCATTCACATTTCCGACGGTGGGATTCGGCATCACGCCGTCGAACAGGAACGTTTCCACGCCAGCCTTGTGCAGTTGTTCCTCCGTGCGTGAGAGATAACCGTTGGCGCGGGTCGATTTCCCGTTGGAGATGACGATGAGGGCACGTTTGCCCGGCATCGGTTGTTCACACAGTTTGTTCTGCATCCCCGCCCCGAACATCACACGGGTGGGGACATACATGTCGTAAGTAAGATTCGTTTTCATATTCATTGGGGTTTAGTGTTATTGTATCATTATCTGTCTATTTGTTGCACTCATTTGTTTTGTTTTCCTTGGCAGACATCGATCCGGCGAAGAACCTCTCCGATGTCTGTCATAGTCTCAGATTCCATCAGAGCGTGGCGGAAGCCTGTTTCAGAAATCTCATTCATTCCAGATCTCCTGTTTTTAAATTCGATGCAAAGGTAGCGGGGAATGGGCACAATGTCCGTAACGATTCCACGGAAGATTGTGACGGTTTTACAGATGATGATGGAATTGAAGAGGTGAAATAGGAGAGAGCCTCGATGACTAAAGTTCCCTCGGGACAAATTAGTTTTATTCGAAGAAATTGCATTGATAATCGTCACAATAATGAAGATTAATGCTTGATAAAGGGTATAATTACCATTATTATATAGAAAACTTTTTTTAAGTGTGCAGATAGTTTGCATACTTGCTATATATTTTTGTGGCATAAATAATAAATTTTCTATTAACTAAATTTATTTGATTATGATAACTCCTTTTGTGAACAGATTGGAATCTATTATCAATGAAAAACGGAATGTGATTGAACGTCCCATTTTTGTATTTGTAGGTTTAACTCCTTATGTGGATTTCACTCCCTATAAAGACAACATTGTGCATGTTGAAACTTTTGATAAGGAAGGAAATGCATCGTTATTCAATGATGAATGGCTTACAAAAGTATTTATAAAATTATCGCAATCAGCGGATTTTTGTATTTTATCACATCAGCAATATTCATATCTGATAGAATATCTAAATCCAGACTTGTATAAGGGTAGATTGGTTGTGGTTTATGACAATCTGCGTTCATTATTGCCAATTCCAAAAGAGTTATATGTGGAAGAGAATTCTGGCAATGGATTGGAGGTCCGTTCAGAAAAAATGCCAGTATATCATGCGGAACAGTTTAAGATTGGAGATAATTATTTCTATTCCTTGAAAGGATTTGATGAAGAAAATATGACCGTTCCCTTTTTTACAGAAGTGAAAAAGCTTGATCCTTCACCCTATTCGTACTCAAGTGAAGAAGTGATAGATATTGCATCCAATCCTTATTCATTGGATTTCTTTGTCAATGAATGTATCAGGACATCCAATTTCAGAAAAAGGATGGTGGTAAAACTTTCAGCCAAGAATGTGTTGGGCGCCGCAATAGAAAGGAATATGGAGTATCTGAATGCTCTATTATCAGCTTATGGTGGAGGTATATATACAGCATCATTGGAGAATGTCACTAAGAATTATACTCCTTCTAATGAATCGATTACTTTATTGAAGAAGTATTGGGGAGAGTCTGCATCGTTCTTCGATATAAATGTGTATGAAAATCCAGATATGGGGAAAGCTACAATGCCTATATCACAGGGGCTTATAGTAGATACCATCATTAATGAGTACAAAACAGCAAAAAGTGGTAAGATGCCTCGTGACATATTCATCACTGCGTCAACCGGAGCTGGTAAGTCTCTTATTTTTCAGATACCGGCATTCTATGCAGCAGAGCAGGGAGATGTAACTATCGTTGTATCCCCACTCAAAGCTCTTATGAATGATCAGGTTATGAAACTGAAGAATGAAAGAAAGTATTCAAGGGTAGAGTTTATCAACAGTGATCTTAATCTGGTGGATCGTGACCGGATTATAGACAGATGCAAAAGGGGTGAAATAGATATCTTATATTTATCACCGGAATTGTTACTTTCATACGCATTGAGTTATTTTATTGGAGAGAGAAGATTAGGCCTTCTTATCATAGACGAAGCTCATCTGATCACCACATGGGGCAGGGACTTTAGAGTAGATTATTGGTTTCTTGGAAATCATCTGAATAAGATACGCAAGTATTCTGCTTCCTCATTCCCTTTGGTTGCATTAACGGCTACTGCAGTATATGGCGGTGTTAATGATATGGTGTTTGACAGTATAAACTCGTTAAACATGCATGACCCGCATAAATTCATAGGTGAGGTTCGTAGGACAGATATAGAATTTGTGATTGATACTCATGGCAATTATAACGATGGTTCATTCGAGAATAACAAGGTTGAAGAAACAGCCAACTTCATAAAAGGAGTTCGTGAACTTGATTTGAAGACAATTGTCTATGTCCCCTATACACGTCATATAGCTAAGATAGAAGATAAGGTAGCTGAGATGGGGATTGATGGGGTAGTTTCGTTTCATGGCTCAATGATAAGTGACAACCAGAGAGCTGCCTATGAGAGATTTAAGAATAATCAGGCTAAAGTAATGGTTGCAACCAAAGCTTTTGGGATGGGGGTGGATATTCCGGATATTCAGGTTGTATATCATCATGCCCCTTCCGGTTTGTTACCGGACTATGTACAGGAGATAGGGCGTGTCGCTCGTAAAAAAGGGATGAAGGGATACGCAGCACTGACGTTTGCGCCTTCTGATTTAAGGTACAGCAGGCAATTATTTGGCATGTCTTCCATAAAGACTTTTCAGTTGCAGGAAGTTCTCAAAAAAATAATGCGTCATTTTATGACAAACGGTAGAAAGAGAAATATGCTTTTATCTTCAAATGACTTTGGATATATTTTTGAAACAGGCGACGGACTTGATCAAAAGGTTTCTACCGCATTGATGATGATAGAGAAGGACTATCTGCTCAAAACACGTTTCAATGTTTTGATAGCAAGGCCCAAAAGGGTGTTTACCTGCGTCTATGCACGTACAAACGAGGTCGGAATGCAGAGACTTAAAGAGAAATATGGAGATTGTTTCAGTGTGATAAGTAGATCTGAAAAGACAGATTCATACAATATTGAGCTGAACCTCGATAAAATCTGGTCGTCGCATTTTAACGAATACAGTTTCCCTCAGATAAAAAGAGATTTCTATAATAAGAGGTTCCTTGAATCGGAAGGAATAAGCCTGTCTCCTCTTGTAAAAGTAACACACAGGATCGACACAGAATTTAATGTTGTGCTCAATACGATAAATGAAGTTATTTCTGCAATCAAAATAGCTTTTGTTCAATTAAAACTAAGAGGTGGATTTTTTAAAGAACAGGAATTCAGAAGTATAGTAGAGTCTCTTTTGCCCTCAAAATATGATATAAACAAAATAATATCATTTATTCTATCAACATATTCGGGAAGACTTATCGGTCGCAATACATTGGAAGCCGACTCTTTCCTGCAGAGAAGGGTTGTCGGGTTCAACGAAGAATATCAGGTGTTTTCGACAAACTATGAATCTCAATTTACCACATTAATCAGGATTCTGACCTCTATGTTTGATGGGAATGCTTCGAAAAGGGCAATCAGATATGTTTCTGCTGGTGAAGTTATGCTTAAAAACCATATCAGACTCGGTTCATTGATTGAGATACTCGGAATAGGCAGTTTTGAAACACAAGGCGGTGATGAACCTAAAATCTTCGTTCGTATAAACGATCCACGAAGGATAAAAAAAGATTCTGAAAGTAAGATTTACACTAATTTCATTCTTGAGGGTGTTAAGAACAGACATAAAACAAGTTGTGACATTTATGAGCATTTTTTCCTTAACTATCTGAGTAATGAACAAAGATGGAATTTCATAGAGGATTTCTTCTTGGGTGCATCATACGAGGAACTTATAGAACGTTATCCTGGAGGTACGCAGAATCACATAGATATCCTCTCGTATTTGAAAGAGAACGCAACAGTAGCAGATGGAGAGGATGTCGTATCGCCGAATAATAATTCGATAATAGACGGTTTTTTACCGAGAAAAGGAGGATATTATATGCCAGACAGTCTTCTTACTATCGGTAACAAGACAATGAAGATTAAGAAGTGGATAACAGAGAATCCTGTGTCATTGCATAGGACTGTGGTGGAGCATGAGTTGATGATAGACAAATCATATTATAAGGTTCTCATGTCGAGATTGCAAAACTGTCATTTCGCATATTACAGAGATTTTATGGGACTGAAGTTATTTATTGACTATCCGGGATATGATGAACAGGTGCAAGCCTCCGTTCCTTACAATAATGATCCTGTCAATTTTTATAAATGGTGGAAGAAGAATTCAGATAAAGTTACACTTAGCTATAAGGACCAGTTGCTGTTATTTATGGCTGTAGATAAAAAGGCTCCTAAAGCTCTGACCAAATCGCATAAAGCGATGATTGCATGATAAAGTTCAGGTCTGTTATTTGGTAACCCCAAAATAACAGACCTGAATTTTGTTGTTTTAGCTGCTATCGAAACTATCCAAAATTTTGACACTATCCAAGACACTATCCAAAATTTTGTGTAAATGGAAACAGGATTCAGCTGTAAGTATCTTCTTATAGACACTATCCAAAATTTTGGATAGCGGCATTATTTATACTATCTTCATCTTATTAACAGTCTTCAATTATTATATCAATTTTTATATCCTTATTTCTAAACAGACGAATATCTGCGTCATGGGTGATTGTTCTCACATCAAATCGTTCACCGTTAGGTTGTCTTCCGATGTTCCATTCATTAATAAATCCTCCATCTGGATAGATAGAGAGTCTTTTGTTACCACAGGTAATAGTAAGCACACGCCAGTGAGTGAGTGTTCGCTTATTTAATGAAACGACAGGGATAAGAGAACCTTTTATTTTATGCTCATAACTCAAATCATCTATCCACGCTTTGGTAAGGGACGTAAGCCATTCATCACGTTTTTCAGATGAAGGCTGGTTCGCACATATGCTGGCAGCATTTCCTCTGTCATCCTTATATGCCTCTACCAGAAATTCGATGTCGAAGTCTGAACCAATCTGTTTTATGATGTGTTCAATCGTCTGGAGTGTGATGATAATACCCATAATACTCTTCAGGTGCTCATCCTGATAGCTGATTCTCAATTTTCCGGCATTCTGCTTTGCATACTCTATGAACTGATCTATGAGACCTCCGGATTCAGTCTGTAGTATACCTCCTAACTTTTTGGTATCTATTTCTTTATATTTATCTCCAGACAATTTTAAGAGTTTAGCCGAGGGTTTGTAGGAGAGATCAAGTACAGAGGCAGAGGCACTTGATGCCGGATTATCTGTACGTACGAAGAACATGGTGTTATTGCCCCATTGGATATTGAGCTGAGCATTCTCCTTGTTGTTCATAAAATAGAGATGGCCATCAATATAAGCAATAGGATAGATGTCTCTATCAGCCCATGGGTTTGATACGGTTTTGATATTATCTTTTCCCTTTGCCCACGCCTTAATATCACGGCAAATAGCCTTGATTGGTTCAGAAATGCTATCTTGTTTTGACTTTAAGACACAGAAGGACGTTTTGTTGCTCTTTATGGCGAAATAACTCATAAACTGGGGCTGCCAACCGTTTTCATTGTCTTCATAATCCCATTCCTGATAATCGTTGTCTGCAAATAACACAACATCCTGTTGTGAAGAGGCAAATGCTTTCTTCAGATTATATAGTGTTGTCTGCGATGGAGAAGTATTCGGGAACGCATCTTTGATATTTTGTGGAACCGTATCTCCAACTTCTTCCTCTTCTTCAATCCACGCTAAAGCTGCATTAATATCGAGGAACTTTGCATAACGAAGAGTAAATTTATCAAGTAGCATATCCTTTGATTGCTTTTCTCGAGCTTCACTCAAAAGCTTCTTTGAGGCTTTAATAACCTCTTTCATTATCAGCATATTGGCCATCTGGTTGGCATAGCCTGCACCACCAGGATTACAGTCAAAGATACAGATGTGACCATTAGGCATGATTGCAAAATCTACCGCTCCACGTTCCTTTCCTAAAATATCCACCAGTGTTTGGGTAAATGCTATTCCAAGCGTGAAAAGAAGGTTTCCTTCTTCGTCACGGTTGGACATCCATCTGTTCATGCCTTTATGTCGGATACGTATTTCGCTAAAATCCGTCTGAATCATATCACCAATAATGACATTGCGTTTTATTTTAGATGTGTCATTGGAACAGCTGCATATCTTACGCATGTCCTTTCCAGTAATGGCGAAATGAAAATTTAGCCTTTGTTGTTGTCCATCATTGTTTGGTGCATGCAAGGGGTTGAACTCTATTGGGAAAATGAAAGGGTTATTTGTATCAGCCACTTCTTCTTCCACAACTGTCCTTCCACACCGTGGGCAGAAACAATATCCATAGCCTTTCCCTTCATTGTAATAGAGGATCTTGGCATTGCCTGATTCATTGTTACGACGAACAGAGAACAAATGTGGCTCAGTCACGTGATTGGGCCAATCGTCAGCATCAATCAATTGCGCACTCACTCTTGTATAGACATTGTTGTCCATAATTCGAGTTCTGTTTTCGTTCATATCAGGCATAAAACCAACCGGTTGAATCATCTCCAGTCCGTTTGCATTATTCACAGACCACCTGATTGGATTACTGAGATTCGGATCGTCAATAACGGTCTTGTCACTGTTGCGATAGATGGTCTTGTATGCTTTATGGTTGTCATCATACATATTCGTTACTTCGATACCACGAACAGAATATACCACTCCATCTACTACGACACTATTACCCGGGACATATTGCGCGATGGCATCACGTAGAGAATAGGATGGGTTAGATGATGTCATCGGAGTGAAGAAGTCTTTCTTACCATTGCTGTTCAAGTCGAGAGTGATCACATTAACCGGCATGTTGGCGTTAGGAGTGAACCTACTGGTTGCCCAGAAATTGAGAAGTCGTTTGTATAATACTTCAATGTACTGCATCTTAAGCTTTATACGGAACTTATCACTGATTCTACCGTTACCGGAGAACGCCGTTTTGTAGTCAACCAGCTTGTTGCGCAACTCGGCATAACATCTGTCATTTATATCTTGTGCATTCTTTACGACCTGAGTAAGATTGCCATCATAACATGTTCCCTTCAGGAGTTTGGTCAGATTCTCCCGGATTTCTGTATCCAAAGGTTTCGAACATAATATATTGAACTTCTCATACATGGTACCTGTAGGATCACCTAATAAATCATCCGGGTCTGTTTCGTTAACACCGTTCTTCAATATTTTAATTTTCCCGTTGCTGATTCGTATCTCAAATGGAGTGTAGTAATCTGCAACTTTTTGGGTAAGACGACCGCCATTTGATCCGTCGGTAAACACCCCGAAGGAGCGGACAAGGAAGGAATTCACATGACGCTGTATGACCTGCGGGCTCATTAAATCAACAGTCGGTACACGAACAGGTCGGTTTATAATCTTTTCAATCGGGTTCCTCAAAGTACGGAGACCAATCACATCAGAACTACAAAGTGTGATACAGGCACTGCGAACCTTATTGTTACGACCGCTTCGTCCAGCACGCTGTTTGTAGTTGGCCGGCATCGAAGGTACACTTGAAAGCATTACGACTTCCAAGTTTCCAAGGTCTACACCCATCTCCATTGTTGTTGAGCAAGCAAGGATATTAATAGTATGGTCTTTGAACTTGGATTGTAATCCACGGGCCACATTCTTATCCACTTGGGCTGTATGTTCCTGTTGGATGAAAAGATTTGGAAAAGCATGAATATCCTCTAGACGGTCAGAAAAAATACCATCTGTGCCCCAGATATTATGATTCCAAAGCAATGCCCGATGTGTTTTTGCCCATTCTTCAATAGATACTCTGTCACCTTCTTTTTTACCAGAGCCTACATAGTAAGGGAACACATCCCAATGTTCATGCAGATCTTCTCTAAGTTCAACTGGAGTGCTACCCTCCAGATAAGGTGAGAACCGCTTGAAGTTATTACCAATAGGTCGAAGACATACAGCATGAGGACCTACATCTGCTTTTGTGTCACACAGATACACATCATCATAGAGTTTGAAACAAAGATCATTCAAGTTGAAACGTGGAGCGTTGTCTTTTTCATTGACAAATTTCCCGCTATCGTTCAGACGTTGTCCCACCTGAAGAATCTTATATTCGTTGCCGGTCAATGTATTCCAAAGGGCATCTACGACATCAGAAATTATCTTGAAATACTGACGCTGAGCGCCGTTGATGGTAAGTGAATGGTCATCACGTGCAATCAATGCGCACAAATATCGTACAATACGAGCTTGAGATATTTTACCTTCTTCCAACTTAGGTTTGTTAAACGGTCGACGGCGAGGCTTTTCTGTGGCAAAGCGCACTGTAGAAAATATGTCAATCTTCTCGTTTCCAGGAATTCGAAGATAGAATGACTGGTTGTTACGGACAGTATAATCAAGGTAAACCTGCATCAGGTTTTGCCAGTCCTCTTTGGTAATTTGGTTAGCCGGATTATTGAGAATGCTGTTAAAACTTTGTACTTCAGCAGGCAATTCTATTTGTTTGAGCTGCGGATAGCAAGCCTCGAACAATCCTAAGTTTTCAGGTGAAGCTGCCGATGCGGGGCGGTGTGACAGATACATCACCATAATGCTCTGAACATACTTGTCGATGATTTCCTCAGAGGGTAATCCATCTTCTATTTCGTCACTTTCTCCCGATCGTTTCACAAATACAGAGGCAAATATAGGGCAGTAAGAATCTTTCTTTAGCAGTTCTGCAATCTCTGACCATGTCATATAGTTTTTAACATTTGACATATCATCCAATTGTTTTTGTACCACGTTCGGGTCAGGCGATTGGAGATTTTGCAATTTGCTGGCCAGTTTCATCATTGAAGGTGGGTCACTAGTTGTTCGCATATCTGCCATAATTTGAGCCATAGCAGCTTCTTTGGTGATTCCGTTTGCTCTTCTTCTGCACATCTCATGATATATCGTACTGTAGAACCACATACGTTCCTGTTCCAGATTCTGCTTCAATGTAGCTTTTGCTGCAGCCTGACGACTATCTACAAAACTGATATATTGCTGTCCGTCGTGAAGTACAATACCGCCTGTTGTCGATTCTCCCTTGTCCAGCTGATCGAGAATGCTTGGTGCCATCATGCGAGAAATAAAATCTGCAGAAAGACGGAGTTTCTGAAGACGGTTATCTTCCATGTTCCCATTTGCATCGTTTTCAATATCTTTGTCTGTATTGTGGCTCTTTCCTTGTTTTGCATTACAATAGGGGCAGCGACATTGAATGTTACCTACTATATGCCAGCTGTCAGTGTCCTCCTCATCAGCTGGGATCACAGGTTGCAGTTTGGCTCCTGGGAGCAAACGGAATGACACATTGTTGTCTCCCTTCACACTTTTTGTTTTGGACAGGCCGAAAATAACATACCTCTTGTTTGAGCCATCATCACTCCCTTCCATATCCAGATCGAACATATCGCTATCGTCTGTTGCGACAGGCTCGTATGTCCAATCCTCCGTGTTGACCATGGCTAGTGCTACGTATTCTCCGCAATGCTTGCACCGGCTTAATTCCAATAGTGGAATTTCTTCTACAGAATCAATTTCGCCATCGTTCTTCCGGTTTATGATATTTTCAGAATAAATCTTGAAGGAACCATCAGCAAACTCATTCAGACGGACATAAAGCCCATTGTTTGGTACACGGTAAAAATAGTGCACCTTCAGTTTCATACTGGGAACTTTCAGTCCTGCAGCTTTGTATCTGTCTTCCTCACGCTGGCACATTTCATCCAGCCATTGTAACTTCTCACTTATGGTAGCTTCCTCCGGATACAATTCATCCAATGAAATGTAATCTGCCTGGAAGATTTTTCTCCATCGTTCTTCATCTTCACCTTGCGGAATTTCTGTCTCACCAATACGGCTGCCACCCACAGCTTCTACCTGATCAATTCTTATACCTGTAATTCCGGCTGTGAACTCCTTCAATTCGCGTTCATCTTTTTCCTTATCTTCTCCATTGCCAAAAGTGGCTGATGAAGTGGCAAACCGTATATCCTGCGCATCAACTTTAAAGGCGAGTAGCACACGACGCAAGAGCATGGCCAACTCAGCTGCACCGGCTCCTGTATAAGAGTGTGTTTCATCAATGGCGACCCATCTGAGACTATTTCTTCCAGCTACAATAAGATTGGCGTCACTTCCACGCAGCAGAATGTACTCTAACATTGTAGGATTTGTCAAAACAATATGCGGAGGATTTTTGCGCACGTCCTTACGAGTGTATATCATGTGGGAATATTTTGCATTTCTCAATTCAAAATGTCCCCCCTCATTAGGGTCAGTTTGAACAAATTCATATACTCCACCTGTAATCTGCTCAATACGTTTACGCAACTTGTCTGCATCGTCCGATGTGTCGGTCTTTTCAGGTTCCATCTCAGGAAGATCTCCATTGTATACGGTGTAGGTGAGCCTGGTACGGGTTGTTTCCTCGACTCTTGTCAATAGTTCTTCCAAGCGTTCTTTCTGGTCTTCCATAAGAGTATTCAGTGGATAAAGGAAAAGAGCCTGAATCATTCCCGGTTGCGCATGGAGAGAAAGGTCATGAACCAGAGGCATCATAAAACATTCGGTTTTACCAGAGCCAGTTCCAGTGGTTACAACGATTGATTTAGGCTTGTTGTCCGCAGTATGTTGGTTCAGCAATACATCCCAACATTTATACTGATGTTCGTATGGTGGATATGGCTTTGTCCAGAGTTTACCTACCAAGGCCTTCGCTTTCTCAACCTTATCAGGTGAGACCGGTATATAGGAGTTCATACATTGAACTACAGGCACTGCATTCTTTGGAGCAAACAAGTCACTGATAAGTGCTTTCATCTGCTTGATATAAGAACGCTGACTTTCGTTGTTCGACTCGCCGCACCACATGGCTACGAGTGCTCTTTCTACCGCCTTGCGGTTGCTATTATATAATTCGGAGAAATTCATATCTGTTCTATTGTTGTTCGTTATCAATAAATATATCAAGTTCCGGCCAGTCTAATCCCAATTCATACCCCAACCTGATTAATCCCGATTTATCTTCACCGGTCAGATGCCCCTCTCTTTTTTCAAGCAAGGGCTGGTATAGTTCTTCGGGTATCTTGTCAGTCTTTAAGTCTCTCAGTGGTTTCATTAGGAAGAAGTAGATACCATAGGTGTTGGCCACTTCGAAACATTTCAGTACAGACTCTTTTATATCGACCCAAGCCCATGGGTTGTTGTCGATGTCCAATCCAAGATTGCAGGATAAATTATTAGAATGTCGAATGTCTTGGAATATCAAGCCTACATTTTTTGAGTCTGCTTCATGATTAGGATCGATGGGCTCAGGATCTGTCCGGACATCATAATTCCAGAACAGAGCATTGACTCCATCCCAAGAACTGTTGGCTTGTGAATTGCCGAAGCATACCACAAGACAGTCTGGAGCCACCTCATCAAGTAAATTTCCCATGAAACGTCTGTCCATACGCCATGCGTTCATAGCTGCTTCCCCGATACTTGGATTTTCCGAGATATTGATGAAATCCGTTGTGTAGATATTACCGAGATTATTGCATGGATAAGCCTGATAGCCTTTGCGGCTGAAATCATTAACTTGTGTTCTATCCTTATAAATGTAAGGCAAGTCCAAAGTTTCATCTTCTTTCAGATACTGTATGATGTTACCGTCAAGCAAGACTTCCTTTACAAGTGTTGGGCGATATACATCTACTACAAAGAAACTTTCTCCCTCACCGTATTGGATAGGGATTATCGGAGCCAATACCTTACCATCCAAAGGAATATTGTCCTGACAGGTTGCTTCTTCTCCGTTCATAGTGCGATAGCGTACAGATGTGCAATCGAAGTCGCGTACTATCGGATTGTCTTCTTTAAATCTGGGGAGATAGGCGACTGTCATTAAGAAAGGTTTACTCTTTACTGTTATTTGGAGTGTTACTTTACCATATGTAGGTTTATTTATGGTGGTCCATTCTTCAAATCTTCCATTTTGCTGTTTAAACTTTATCAGTTCAGCTACCGCTTCAATTTCCGCCCTGGCATTCAGAATGTTGTCTCTGGTTGCAAAATGTCGCACAATGATGTCATCTTTTCCGAAAATCAGAGGAAGTTTTTCTATGTCAGGTTCTTCGCTGATTTCAGGATCATCTATGTAATAATGATTCACCATGCCCCCATTAACGTAATGAATCGTATCGGAATACAGTCTTGTCGTAATCTGGTCATATCCTATCCGGTTATACAGACATATTTCCCGTCCTGTGGGGGTATAGAAAGTAACTGAATCGTATATATACACCCAGTTCCATATTTCGCTGATGCCAAATCGGCTGTCATTGAACGGCATGCGATACACTTCATTGGCGGTGGTCTCATCCGTCAATTTACAGGGATGGGCGAAGAGTAACGCAGTTTCTCTCTGCGCATTCTGCGTTGATGTCCATGTGTTATAGATACTATCGAATCTCCATAGCTGAATGTATTCCATAGCATCGACCGATTGTGCCAGATATTCATTGCCATCATCATCTTTAACTATGATTTCTATCCTGTTGAAGCGAGTGGCCGGAATATGCTTCACCTGTACGCCTTTTTCCACGCCAAAGGCCACAAAATCATTCACACCGTGATTCAAATAGGTGATAATCGGCTTATCCATGGTTAATGGCTCAATCGTTTTCTCATTGTATCGGAATCTGATATAGACATAAAGATGTCTCTGGGTTTCAGGATGTGGCACGCCCCAAAGATGAACCCTGTCATATCGTAGATACTGGTGTAAGCCACCGCCCACTTCTTCCGGCTTCAGTAAGACATTAAGTCGTCGGGACATAAAGGTATAAGCCGGTGAAAAAGTGACGACCCATTCAAAACGGAACTTCACTCTCAGAATCTCGTCATTGGCCGTTTTCAGAATGGCTACAAAGCGATTGACATCTGAAGTGTCATCCTTCAAATCCTCTTCGTCGAATGGCACTTGGCCATTGAGTATCTCCTGCATATACTCATACAGTGAGTGACAGCGTTTGATACTTTCACGGAAAGCAACAGCTCTTGATGCTTCATCCAGATTTTCCAGTGTATAGTCTTCACCGTGGTAGATGCGGCACAATCCTTTCAGGAATCTCAGGTTGTCATTTCTACCAAGTTCATGTTTAATAGCAAGGCCACCGAGCACGTAAATAGAATATAGCCAACGCTTGTCGCCTTTATCATCATGATAGAGATAAAGTTTCTGGTTAATGCCGGTATTCGTCCAAAGTGTTTTAAGGTCAAGCTTTTCTACCAGTGAATTACTGTTTCCGCTTTGATACTTGCGCTTATACCATTCAGCTATATAGATTGTAGTGGCTACGGCATATTGAGGGGATACTAAAGCAGAAACTCCATTATTAGTAGAAGCAATATCATTCAGGCAGACTTCAAGCTCATTGAAATCTGCCTCCGACAGTTTCAGCAGCCAGACGTATGGCTCGCTGATGTCGAATGATGCGATTTTATCTTTTAGTTCTTTCGTTAACTTTTCTATCATGATCAGATTCTTTTTCTCCAACTTCCCAGTATCCGCTATATCCACTGCCAATAAATCTGATGTGTGGCATTTTAGCGATATGACGTTTAATTGTTCTTATGCCTTTCCCTGATTGTGAAGCCAATTCTTCAGTTGTAATTTTAGGATAAGTGGCAACCTGTTGTTCTATCCAGGCATCTAAATCTTCGTCTTGAGTGCCACCTTGAGTGCCATCTTGAGTGCCATCTTGAGTGCCACCTTGAGGGACATTTGTATCCTCAACATAATTTATCTCTATATCAGGATGTTCTTCTTTCCATATTCTTATAAGATTTGGAAAAGTAACCGTGAACTGAGCTCTGTCCGAATAGAAAGTCGGTAGCATTCTTTCAGTAAAATATGGCATAGCTCTATATGGACCAAGAATTTTTCCCATGCCGGACCCTTTTCGTTCCATGAAGCCGAGTTGAGTGAAAATATCAGCTATGATGGGATTTCTTCTAACAGAAGGAATATCTTCAAGATTCATATCTTGGATGATTCTACCTTCGGGCATTGCTCCGGGGGAATAAATAACCATACGGTCGTCATACATATCTACATGGATTTCACTCCCTGATATCAGGTAGTCCCTGTGTGCCAGTGCATTGACCGTAGCCTCCATTACACTACGCTCGATATACTCAGGAATTTCTACACGTTGCATGGGTTCTTTATACCAGATTGTACGCATGTTGCGGCGGATAAAAGCCATAGTCTCTTCTAATAAAGTAACCAGTCCTCCTGATATCTCGCTGCTGTCTAAGGCATCTATCATACCACTTGCCTTTGTTTTGCCATTCCAACGGGTACAGAAAACCCTGCTTTGTCGGATGGGACATTCATCGGCCATGAGCAAACCGGCATTCGTCAGTATTCCTTTGGTATCAACCAATCCAAATGAACGATATAATTTGTTGTCGAAGCTTATGCCATTCCAAGCGTAATAACGGCTTCTAAGTTTGGTGAAAGCATAGTTATCTATTGATTCATCGCTCGGACGTGCGTCGAATGATGTGTTTCTACCTCTTAAAACGAGGCGTTTATGTTCTGTCGCATCGGCAACAACAGACTCATTACCGATACGGACAAAAGTTTCAAGCACGCCATCGCCTATATAATAGTAGGGGGTATCTTCACCTGGGTAGACATGTAGAATCAGAAAATCTTTATCCTCCTCTTGTTCAATCTTCATCACAACTTGTGGTATAGGGTCGATACGTTCCTTTATCTTCTGACTGATAAATTCAGCATCATCTTTTGCATCTTTCAGTCCTACAAGACTGTCATCGTCGGCAATGCCAAAGAGCAGACTACCGCCTGATCCGTTAGCAAATGCGCTGACACTTTTTAGCCAGCTTTTAACCTTACGACGTTCCACTTCCTGCTTCTTGTCGTATTCTGTGGTTTCGCCTATATATTTGTTGATGTCCATATGCACTACTTTATTATGTGATGTTGCTTCTTTAGTCCTCTTTCACGACTTTCAGACCTTTCTTATCGCCCTTGTATGCTTCACGCAATTCGCGGAGCGGATGTTCGCTCTGTTCAATGTGATGAATCATGGAGTGGCAGTTAGAACATAAAGGTACAAGATTTTCTACGAAATCCTCTGGAATTCCTTCTATTTCAAACGTAGAAATTGGCTTGAGGTGGTGTACTTCTATAAAGTTTGCTCCAAGTGCTTCTCCATACATCTCAGCAAAGTCCATACCGCAACACTGGCACTGATAGCCGTAGCGGTCGATGCACAGCTGACGGAGCTGAGGGTTTCGACGTATTACGTCCATTTCTTTGGTAATGTGCTTGCGCTCACCTTCAGTCTCTTCACGGAATTTGAGAATTTTGGATCTTTGTTGGGATTTTGCCATCTTGCCCTTGCCTTCCATATTTATTTTGCGTTTGAATAAGTTTTTGAATGCTTTTGATTCAAGAAACTGAGAGTAAGTTTTCAGATGGATAGAATACATCAGTTCCGCTTCCTCGTCCATAGCTGCCATTTCCCGGTTGGTTGCAATACGGTCCCGAACATGGTCATAGAAGTTGTGATCAAGGCACTCGTAAATAGTAGAAAAGTTAGCCGACTCATACTTACGGATAAATGCTACCAGTTCTACTTCGCTGAAAGACGCGAAAGATTCCGCATCAGTCCTGCGTTTCTGCAATTCCTTAATATAGGCATTGCGTATTGATTCAGAAGCGGGGATCGTTTGTTTCTTTGCCATCTGTTTTCCTTTTTTTGTCAAGTAATCTGTTAGTGTTTTCGGGAAAGTACGGAGTTCGTTCTGTTAATTCAGATTTCCTTCGAAATTATTGAATTTTATTTTATCGATTGCTCTTACCGGTTTTAATGCATTGAGGACTATTGCCTGTTCTTTGGGGGATAGGGTAGTTTCCCCTCTTCTGCGTTCGAAGTATGGATTTCGTCCGAAGCAGATTCATGAACTTCAGATACTAGTCCGGAAACTTTCGTTTCTGAAAGTTTGTGCATCCACGTGCGTACATGACAGGTTGATTACCCCGATAGTATTTGCAAGTTTCGTCCTTGCTGCATTTCTTGGGGAAGGTATTCTTCATTCTCCAATAATGCAGTATATGGTAGATGACGCAGACATGTGCCATGGGGCAGTCACTATGCTGGCTACAGGGTAATTCTTTGGGATGGATGTATAAAGTTTTTTGGGCATTATTCCATGGGTTTAATCATTGATTCAATATATTCGCGTTCAAAAATATCTAGTCCATACTTGTTATAAAGTTCCTCATCTGTCCATGGTTTCGAGAAATCTTGGATAGGAACAAATATAAAAGTTTTAGATGTTGCATCTTGACTTGATTTTGCCATACTATGCATAAATCTAGCAAATTTGGTTGAAAGGTAACATTTTATATTTAAGCATTTTTTTTCATCCAAATTTAAATCTGCACCTACAACAAGATATGATTCTGTTGTTACTTCACCTGGTGCACAAATAAAAGAATTAAGATTATCGTCATTAAGTTCTGTTCCAATATTATTAGCTCTTGGAATTAGAACTTTCCATTTATCTATCCAGTCTTGGTGAGTTTTGATTTGATTACGTTCAACATATCCAACGCACATACCTTTTCCATAACATAAAACTGGAGAATTTAGTGTTTCAGGTGAAGTTTTAAAACTTGCATCTTTAATAAAATCTGTTGCAAATCCAAATGGCTTACGTGCAGATATATGATGAGCTATACTGTTAAAATCTTTAGCTTTAACCTTTTCTATAATTGAAATAGCCTCATAATTGCGTATAAACATATCAAAATTATTTGTTTTTAATTGTCGCATTTTATCTGCTACAATTCCTGAAATTCCATGAGTAACAACTCTTGTTAAACTTTCTTTTGAGTTATAATTTATATCCCATAGAAAATAGCATAGTCCTCCACGAATATTAGTATTAGGGAATATGGTCTCTGGATTTAGAAAATCATCTAATCGACTAATATGTTTATCTTCAAGCATGCTATTTCTAAATTCATCGAGTCCTTTTCCACCGCTATACCATCTTGCGGGCATAATCATTGAAACATAGTTAGCTTGAAGTTTCTTTGCTATATTTACAAATAAATTATATACTGGAGTGGCACTTGCTTGTGCTCCACCATCCATCATTTGGTATGGTGGATTCCCCACCACTGCATTAAATTTCATTTCCTGTTTACTTGAATTACCCTTCCAAAAACCAACAGTCCTCAATTCTTTAACAAGACTTTCCTGGTCATTGGAAGCACGTTTGATTAATTCTTCATTTTTTATATTAGCTTTTCTCTCTACATCACGGAAGCCGAAGAGGGTGCGACGTGTGATACCTACAGCCATGGGAGTGTTACATATGACATAGATATTGTCTTTCACTATGTCGTCCCATACCACTTGTTCTTCCTGCACACTGACGCTTTCTCTATCAATGCATTCCGCTTTGATATATTCATCCAACCGGCGACGATAAAGTGAATAGGTGATGTAAAGAGGGTAGAGACCTGTCTTGGAGTTGATTTCCAATATTTTGGTCTGTACTTCGCCTGCCAAATCCACGTTATCGAAAAGCTGACGGGTTACATCGCCCTGGTCCACATAACGTGGGGTGTCCAGTTGTCCTGTCTTTTCATCAAACGTCTCGTCATAGAAACACCAACCGCCAATGGTATCACTCATGTGCATGTTGACCACACGCCATGGAGTAAGGACGGTTTCCTTATCCGGATTGCGGAAATAAGAGAAAATTTCCGTTATCTGACGGATACGCTCGTCCACATGCATAAAGTCGGCCTCACGGGTTAAGGCACGATATTTCTTTCCTGCTTCTTCAAAACGAGTGGCATTAAAGCATTTCTTGATTTTGTTGAAGTCCTCTTTGGTGATACCTTTCGGCATAAACTCTTTCCAGGATTCTTCTTTAATTTTACGGGTAAAGTTGTCAACAGTGATATCTTCTTTCGTATCGCCCGCATCTGCTCCACCATACATCAGCAATGGAATACGCAGGGCTATTCCACGTATGTTAGTAATACGTTTGCGGAATTCTTCACGATCTTTTTTAGCTTGTTCACGGCGGGCAATGCGCTCGGCTTCCTGACGTTGCCATTCCTCGCGTTCTTCTTCGCTCCAAGATTCCCACTGCTTTTGGAATTCCTCATCTTTTTGAGCTTTTTTCCTTGCCATTTCTGCAGCTTCAGCTTTCTTCTGGCGTATCTTTTCTTCCCATGCCGCACGCTGTTCTTCGGTCATGTGGCTGAGGTCGACTGTTTCTTTAGCATCCTTACGTTTCTCGTCGGGAGCCTGTCCTCCGTTTTTGCCAATCTGGTTAATCAGGGCTGGGTCAATCTTGTTCAGCTCTTCCTGTACGTACAGACAAGGGTCGTCGAAACCCTTACGAACCAAACGGTCGATATAGACGCTCTCCAATTTCTTGTAGATGGAATTGACATCCATCGGACTCATCTTTCCACCATCCATAGAAATGACCGGGCAGAGTTCGATGAAGTCGCGAACAGTATCCTTATCGCGCATCTCCTGGGTCTTTTCTTCTTCGCCTTCTTCCTTTTGCTTATCCTTGGTCTTCGCCATTGATGAAAACTTTGAAGTTTCGGCTACAATCTTCAAGGTACGATCCGGAGCAAAGTCGAATACATAACACTCTGTTTTCATCTTGCCGTCAGGTGTTTTGTAAGGCGATTGTACACGAAATATAGTTTGCATATAGGTGGCAGCACGGTCTCCACCTTTGAGATAGAAGACTGCGGTCCAAGGGGCGACAGTAACTCCAGTGGTGAGACGGCCACAGGATATGGTAATGGTAGAAGTTTTTTCCGGCAGTTCACCTATCGCATTGAGTACTTTATCGAGTGCATTTTCACTCTGTTCGTCCGCATCGTTCTTGCCGGCTACGTTCACTACTTTGAAAGACTTGAATATGGGATGCTCGTTAAGTAGCTGTTCCAAGGCGGCTGCTTCGTTGACATGGGAAACTACCCACAATGTATGTCGGAACATCTTACGATATTCATCGTTAGAAAAAGGGAAGTTGTTTTCAGCGTCTTTTGTACAGAGAAGATTCAGAAAATTCCGTACATCAGCTTCGTGAACAAAACGCCCTTTTGCATTAACAGGCATCTCTGCTTTGTCTGCCTTGGGATTGCCAGTCCAAGTACGGAAGAACTCAGGGAAAGTAAATATACCTGTCTGGTCAAGCACATTATTTATATTCTTGGTGATGTCATAAGTGAAGATATTCATCTTCGGCAATTCCTCGTATGGATTCTTTTCATTAGGATGCTCTTCATACCAATTTTTCTTAGCCTGCTGTTCTGCAATATAGTCCCATGTGTAAATTTCACCTTCCTTGAAATCTTCATAGAGATTGAAGGGGGTTCCGGAGAGATAAAGCATCTTGGTCTTGTCCTTCTTCAAGAAATCATCAATGACGCTTTTCCCCAAAGATGTTCGCGTGCCCTCGTGTGCCTCGTCGATAATAACAAGGTCCCAATCGGCATTGAGAATATCAGCTTTCAATTTTTCATTCTCATTTTTAGTAGTTCCACCAGAGCTATCAACAGATTGATTCTTATATTTTGCTTGCGTCTTCAGGTTGACCAACTCAGAGAGACGCATATATTGCATCGAAATGAAGAAAGCATAGTGGTTGCCTTCGGCTTGTACAAACTTTTCAAGGTCATAGAAATTACCTTCGCTCTCATTATCGGAGCGTGTGCCAAAGCCATAAGTCTGATGTATATCAGAGTTCCCCACTACTTTAGGAGCCGAAGCCTTGGAGCCTACAACCTGACGAAATGCATTGAGCCAGCTGTCCCCAACTACGGGGCGGTGTGTAATAATAAGGGTTCGTTTCACATCCAGTTCGCGCATTAGTTGCATGGCACAAACCGTCTTACCGAAACGCATCTTTGCATTCCAGAGAAACTGGCGGGATTCAGGAAGAACAGTATATTGATAATCACCTTTTCGACCGCTTTTTTCGCAGAAATGCTCTTTAGCTTGATCTATTGCGTCTCTTTGTTCTGAACGTAGTACGATCAATTTATTCGAAGACGGATTAGCTTGTGTATCCACCTTTATTTCTTCGAGGGTTGAGTACGTTGGCATAGATATATTGTTTTAATTATTCTTATTTACTAAAGACTCAAAGGTACATTTAGGTGCCTTTAGGTCATGGAAATCTTTTGAGTTAAGTGTGGCTTTCTGGAGATTAATACCTTCAAGAAAGTCTTTGACAAGGCAGAGCCGCTCGTGTGGAGCCGGCTCGTGCTTCTCTTCTTGCACATCATCAAATAAGGACAGTTGTTTAACAGCTGATGCTTCTTTTTCAATGTAGGGGTCATATCCGGGCAGTCCAAACTTCAAACCATCCATTTGCCAGATGTTCCACGATATGATGTAGGCCACACCGGGCATCATGCGCATTTTGTTCTGATTGAACTTTTTCTCACCGAACTGAGCTATATAATGCTCCTCGAAAGTAAAGAACAGGGCTTCTCGGGCAAGCAACAGATTGTCACCCTGCCATTCAAAACCATAAGTGGAACGTAAGGCTATCTTTGCCCATAAAATCCATTCCTTAGAGTCTTTGGCATTTTCCGACACGATACGCAGTTTGCGATCGAGCAAGCCAATTCGATATTTGACATCATCATTATACTCTCCTGTAACGGCATCATAACGGTTACAGAGATAGGGAGCTTCTCCACAGGTTATCTCCAGGCGCATGTCGGCCACATAGTCTTTCCAGGTCTTATCTTCGGGGAATATGATCTTTTCTTCATTATTAATCCATTTTAGAGGGTTATTGGGGTCTGGATAGTTAAATAGTCCATCCTTTCGTCCAAACCATGCTTCATCAATAAGATTGTTTTGTGCATTACAAATCCAGGCAGGAGTGAAAACTTCGGCTTTATCTTTTGCTCGTTGAGTTTGCTCTTCTCTCGATTTTACCGAGCGAGGACGGATGATTTCCTGGTATCTGGTTTTGTCTTCAGGAGTATGGCTAACAATTTCATCGAGCTGTTCTTTCGTTACGACAATTCCGTCATCGGAGATATAGGAAGTTATTTTATCAAGTGTTATAGGGGCGTAAAAAGTGAAATCCTCTCCAAGGTCTGCATACGAGTCGGTTGCCCAGTAGATATTCTGCTGGGTAGTATGATCCTTCAACAAGTTCATACAAACCTTTTCACCATAACTGATGAGAAGCTGGTTTTCACTTATATCGGCATTTTTTATCATAATTATCATTTGCAAAGTTTTTGTTCGAATAGCAGTAGTCACACTTCCTGCCTTCGTATGGATAAGCTTCAATATGGGCGTTGAAGGTAACTTTATCCTTCATGTATTTGTTATCTTCTTCACGAATTTGACGGTTACAGACTTGGGCTCTTGATAAGTCTATGAGGACCTCATTGACCTTATCAATGAGATCGTCTGTGGTATATTTATGAATAAAATCGCTAAAGTAACGGTCCAGTATCTGATAGCGAAGCTGAGCATTTTTATTTGTAGGCATAGATCTTTTGCATTAGTTATTTGTTGGGCTTAACTGAAACAACATCGTCGAAAGGGATGAGACCGTTCAATCACATGTGAGACACCGTGTTATTTCGACCAGGGCTTCAATGATGGTTGCGAGGTATTTGTTACCCATTTAGAGGTAGTCGCAGGGTGTTTACCAAGCATTTTTAGTGATTTTTTATTGGTTATCATGTGCTTAGTAAGCATTACTTTTATTTGATTCAATGGTTGTTTCTCCATGTCCTTAGCAATTTATTTGTTATATATGGCAAAATTACAGTTTTTCAGTCTAAAACAATCTATTAGTGCTAAAATATCACTAGTTATGCAGAATGAATGGCGTTTCTATCAGGACAGAGTGATATCGTTTAAATGTTATAAGTTGGTTACTATAAATCTAATGCTTTTGTCGTTATGCTTCTATTGGGCAATAGATTCAAACTATTTCCAATGCCGTAATGCGAACCGTCTTTCATGACATAAAACCGGTACTCGCTATCAATGCTATCAGAACCAGTTATCTCCCGATACACGTCGAGGATGGGGGCAATAACAATCCAATAATCGTCGTGCTGCTCAATCACTTTATACAATTTGTCTTTGACATACATGCATCCGCTGTCTTTCCAAATCAGATGGGGCAGGTCGGTAGGAAGCTCTGTTCTTACGTTCGAGACGTTTGCCTGATTTGCATCCATCTTTATCTTTCCTCCTACAACCAGGTCGTCGGGAAGTTTCTGGATGGAGGTGGATCTGATATCTAAATTTCCGCCAACAATCAGCTTGTCAGGAAGCTCCGTCAGACTGGACTCATTCAAATCCAAATCGCCGTTTACGACCAGACCGTCAGGCAAAGATTTCAGATTCTTGCAGCCGCTCAAACAAATATTTCCACCAATGCGGCTATTTCCCGGTAACGTTTCTATGTCGCTGCAATATGCTTCCAAATCATTCCCTATGATGATGTTCTCCGGCAAATGACGTATGGATGTCCTGGCTATGTTCAGATCGCCATAAACGGACTTGATAGCGGGAAGCGATTCGAGATTCTTGCAACCTTCCAGAAATAAATCTCCGGCAAAGGCTGTGCAGACGTCTGGAATTCTCCTTATATTGGGACAATCGATCAATACCAATTCTTTCCAGCAGGATGAATGGACGGGCAAAACATCTATTTCCGACTGGAATAGATATAGCTGCTCCAGTTGGAGCGATTCCGGCAAGCGGACTATGCCGGGACATTGCCGTATGGACAGATACTTGATGTCCAGATCTTCGGGTAGGGACTGGAGGGAGATGCAACCTTGCAAAGTCAGCCCATATAATTTGAGTTGACATGGCAAATGGTCTGTAACGTCGCCATTCAAGGTAATGCACTCCAAGCCATTGTCAAGTATTTCTCTTGACACGCCGGATATACTGCATAATTCTTCTTTTGTCATCATCATTCGCTGTTTTGATTAACACGTAGATTTTCCTAATATAATTTGCCGAATCATCTCTTTTACCTTGCTCTCGGTTGAATTCGGCGGTAAGTAGCCGGCCAACTTGATATATACGCCATTGATTACATCCTGAATGCGGCTTTCCGCATCCTCAATCTGGGGTTTAAGTCCCCAATAATCTATTATCTGTTGGTTGACGTTAGGCCAGTCTACCCTCACTATCTCTCCCGGGGTATAGAACAGCGACAAGGGAGCATGTATGATATCGGTCGTATATTCTACTTTGACTGTGGCGGCATTGTTCAGGCATAGGGTTCCGTCATTGACCGCCATGGTGATTTGTTTCGTCTTGCAGTCCTTTACAAACAATTTGAACCACTTGAAGGAAACCGAGAAACTGCCAGTTCCTTCTGTCTCGGCTTCGAACGTGTATTCCCCTCCAAGGACTCTCGCTGTGACATGGCCTGGAGTCGTGACGCCTAAAGAAATTCTGTATGCGTCCGAATACTTCGCATGCTTCTTATACCCCGGAAACAATGCTCTTATAGCGGTGGCGAGAGACTTTTTCGTTGCTTTTATGGTAAGATTATGATTCATGGTAATGGATGATGGGGGTTAAATGATGTACTACGCTATTTCCGGGTGTACTTCATATACATATTTTCAATCTTCTTTCTTATTTCCTCTCTGAGGTATTCAGGTTCGAGGACTTCAATGTCGTCGGCGTATGAAAACAATAAAGACATGAGCTCCTGGTTTGGTTTGACTTGAATGGTCATGATTCTATATCCATCCATCCTTTCAGACTTCAGTTCCGTTTGTGAAGAATGAAGAGGTTTGGATTCAATATAGGGGTATCTTTTCTCGGATATTTTGAGCTTGATCTTTTCAATCTCGTTTTTGTTCACCGTTACGCCGATAATGTCCTCAAAGTATTCGTCTATATTAATAGGACTGTCGCGGAACTTGATGCTCTCATTTGTTTGCAGAGACTTTATTCTATCGATTGCCAGATTAGTAAGGTCATTTGGAAAAGATTCCGTACTGCATATCAAAAACCATCTGTTATTATATTGTTTGATGGAATAGGGATGAGCGATAAACTGAATGGAAGATTTGCCGTAAGGTTCGTATTCTATATTTACAACAACTTTATTTAAAATAGAATACAGAATCTGACCAAAGTGCTCTATCCCTTTTAAAAATGGATTATCTTCAAACTCCAAGAAATTGGAATCTATTTTGGATGACAGAAATACGGGAAGATGCGATATGAGCATACGCATAGACTTAAAAATAGGCTTTTCTGAAAATTCAGGTTCAGAAAGCAGTTTCAATATGTCGTTGATTGTAGTCATCATCCAATCATTAAAATAATCGAACGGGAAGGGACAATGAACATTTTCATATCTCAAAATCTTTCTTCTTCCCAGTTTGAAATTAACAAAATCTTCTTTGCAGTTAAATTCAGCCAAATCAGCTTTTAATTGTCTAAGCTGTATGGTGTCACAGTCAATATCTCTCAAACGGGCATTTACTGTTTCAAGTAAAGTCTCGTACGTATATTCTCTGTTTACATCGCGAAGACAGTAATCTATAATTTTATATCTTTTATATAAATGTTTGTTGACAGGCATAATTCTTAATTTATAAATTATCTTATTGGAATACTCAAAGAAACGAGATTAACATGTGGAGTAGTTGTATATGACTGATATTTAATCTATTAGTTCTTACTGGGCTAATAAAATGGATATCATATACACAACATCCATACAATAATCGTAATTTTTTTCAGTATTTGCAAATTGTTGCAGATAATTTTATCAGCAAATCAAGAAATGTACTTAAAGAACACATTTGAATTTGTTTCAATCGTGTCCTTTAAGAAACATTTCTGTCAGAGATGTATATGCTTTGGCCTGATCCCTCTATCGTATGACCCGAAAATCAGTCAGCATCGGAGGGGGTGTCATTTCCGGCCGCTCTTGCGTCATCGAACATCTTTTTCATGGTCGGATTGCCACGCGTAAGCCTTTTGATCGAAAGGGCTTCAGTGTCGTTGTTGGCAAGTCTGAGATAATTTGCAGAGCTCATAAGATCTTCTTTCATTTTTTGAAGAGATATGATCGCTTTGTCAATATCTTCAATCGCTTTGTTGAACTTTGCGCTTGCATGTTGGTAGTGGTAGCCGAATTTGTCCCGGAAGTCATTCAACTTGCTTTCAAAATTCGTTACATCCACCGATTGCTGGCGGGCTACAATCAGCTCCTTTTGATATTCGATGCTCTTTTTTGAGGCCTGGGTCAGTAGGGATATCAGTGGCATAAAGAATTGTGGACGAATGACAAACATTTTGGGATAGCGGTAGGACACATCCACGATACCCTCATTGTACAAGTCGTTGTCGGGTTCCAACAGCGAAACGAGGATGGCGTATTCGCATCCTTTGTCTCTCCGGTCTTTATCCAGTTTGGCGAAAAAATCCTCATTCTTGTGTTTGGTGGAGGTTTCATCCATCTCATTCTTCATTTCGAACATCATGGAGATATATTCAATATTATCTACATAATCACGGAAAATGAAATCGCCTTTACTTCCATGGCTGGCGTCGTTGTCTTTCTCAAAGTAGGCGTTGGGGTACATGCTGGTGCGTACGCGATTGAACTCATTGCTGCAATGAACTTCCAGTGATTCGCCTATCATCTTTGTCGACAGCTTCGCTTTCAGATCTTTGTAGTAGTCTACCAGTTCCTGCTTTTGCTTAAGCTGGCGTTCATAGTCTTCTTTAATGCTGGCTTCGCGGATGGTGGCTTCCTTTTGTTTTAAGTCGATTTGACTCTTCAGCTCAATCAATGTATTTTCCTTTTTTTGAAGGATGTCTTGTACCTTATTACGTTCTTCAAGGACGGCTACTTGTAAGTTGCTTTTATTTTGTTCGATAATCGATTTCAGCCGTGCAATTTCCTCCTTGTTTTTTGCACGCTCCGTTTCCATCTCCAGCTGCTTGGCTTGGTCGAAGCCGTCCAGGCGGGCTTGAAGTTGTACTATCTCGTTTTCTTTTCTGGATAGTTCAATCTCTTTTGAATTCAGCTGTTCCTGATATTTCTGACTGATTTTCATCGAATCAGCTTCTTGTTGGAGCTTGTTTTGCTTCATGATCTCTTTGAGGCGGGCTTCAATTTCCGCATCAAATTCCTGTGTTTTCACTTGACTGACAATGGAAGCATAATCCGCTTCATCTACCGAAAATACACTTCCGCAATTGGGACATTTCAACTCTTTCATATGCTTTTATTTTTTTGATATATAAACTTTTTTTCTCGTAGTACAAAATTAGATATTTAACGTGAGTTCGATATAAAATTAGAAAATAGCCAGTTGTCCGTCATTGACAAA